>ERZ1370068.687-contig-10629_pt1 | contig 56225 bp, 58 predicted proteins | sample MGYA00561227_ERZ1370068 | MGnify/ENA primary metagenome ERZ1370068 (study PRJEB38410, sample SAMEA6850437) | metagenome | study: Metagenomic assessment of the ecological functions of the soil: analysis of the soil microbiota associated with the... | reverse complement strand
GTATTGCTTCGTTCAGTTACGTATTGCTAGGGGATCGAGGGGCTGGTTCACGTCTCCGAGATGTCCCAGGACCGGATCGAGAATCCCGGCGATCATTTCGCCGTCGATCAAGAGGCGCGGGTCAAGATCATCAAGATGGACTCGGTCGAGAAGAAGATCGGCCTGTCGATCAAGGCCGCGCTGGACGAGCCCGACGACAGCTCCTCCACGCGTACCAGCAGAGCCAACCGGGCGACGGCGGCGCGACTCTGGGCGATGTCCTCGGCGATGACGTGCTGCGCCGCTCCGCGTCCGACGAGGACGACGACGGCGCCGGCGCCTGACGATCGAGCGGCGCCCGTCGGACCCCGGAAGAGGACCACGCATGACCAAGGCCGATCTGGTCGAAGAAGTCATCCGGGTCGCCGGTCTGAGCAAGAAGGACGCGAGAGAGTGTCGTCAACACGGTCTTCGGGCAGATCATGGAAGCCCTGAAGAGCGACGACAAGATCGAGCTCCGCGGCTTCGGGAGCTTCCGCGTGCGGAGGCGGCGCTCGCGGCTGGGGAGAAACCCGAAGACCGGGGACCGCGTCGACGTGCCCTCCAAGCGCATCCCGTACTTCAAGCCGGGCAAGGAGCTTCGTGATCTGATCAACGACGCAGGAGGGCGCGCCCTCCGCGTCCGGCGAATCCGGCGCGGAGCCATGAGCGCCTCGAGCCTCGAGTCGATCGCGCGCAGCTGCGGGCCGCTACTACATCGAATCCTGGGGCTGTCAGATGAACGTCCTCGACGCCGACAAGATGTCGAGGGCGCTCGAGCGGCACGGCTACGTGCGCGCACGGCATTGCGCGGAGCGGCGCCGACGTCGTCCTCCTCAACACGTGCTCCATTCGCGAGAAGGCGAAGGAGAAGGTCTTCTCCGAGCTCGGGAGGCTCAAGCCGATCAAGGACTTGAGGCCCGATGTCGTGCTCTGGCGTTTGCGGCTGCGTGGCGCAGCAGGAAGGGGAGGAGATCTTCTCGAGGGCGCCCTACGTCGACCTCGTCGTCGGAACGCGCGCGACGGCGATCGCTCCCGATCCTGGTCGACCGGCTGCAGGGCCGGCGATGAGACCGCGCGACATGCCGTCGACATCGAGCTGCGAAACGACTCGATCCATTTCCCGTTCGATCAGATCCGGCGCGAGATCACGGGGCCGCCGAAGGCGTTCGTCACGATCATCGAGGGGTGCAACCACCGGTGCACGTTCTGCATCGTGCCGCAAACGCGCGGGACGCGAGGTCTCGCGCCCCATGGACGACGACGTCCTCGACGAAGTCCGGGCGCTGGCGGCTCGCGGCATTCGCGAAGTGGAGTTCCTCGGGCAGACGGTCAACGCCTACCGGGACCCGGCCGGAAACACGCTGGGGGAGCTGCTCGTCGCGACGGCCCGGGTCGACGGTATCGAGAGGATCCGGTTCACGACGTCCCACCCCGCGCAGATGACGAACGGCTGATGGACGCGATGGCCGCGGCGCGCCCGAAACTCTGCTCGTACCTCCATCTGCCCGTTCAGTCGGGATCGTCGCGCGTCTTGAGCGACATGCGGCGCGGCTACGACCGCGACGGCTATCTCGCAAGATCCGCGGGCTTCGCGCGCGCATTCCGGAGCTCAGCTTGGGAACCGACGTCATCGTCGGGTTTCCCACCGAGACCGAGGAGGATTTTCAGGAGACGCTTCCCTCCTCCGCGAGGTCGACTACGACACGGTCTATTCGTTCGCCTACTCCGCGCGGCCGGGACACTGCAGGCCCCGAGTCTCGGCCCCGACCTCCCCGAGGATCGTGAAGTTCGAGCGCCTCGCAAGGCTCAACGCGGTGCAGAAGTCGATTCAAGAGCGTCGCAACCGGAGCTGGATCGGCCGAAGCGTCGAGGTGCTGGTCGAAGGACCGAACCGGCAGGAACGAGCGTGAGTGGACGGGCCGCACGCCGGAGGCCCGTTGGGTTCATTTCGGCGGAGATTCGGCGCCCGGCGGATCGGAGACGCGTCCTGCGTCGGCACAGGCGAGTGCATTCTCGCTTCGCGGTGAAATCGTCGCTGGGGCTTGACCATCACGAAAGCCGGCGCCTATAGTGCCGGAGTTCTGGAGCGCGCATGGCGGTCGAGATGAAGGTCAAAGGGCTTGATGTGGGACCCGGTGTCCCGCATGCCCATCGTCATCCTGAGGACGCAGGAAGGGGACAGCCTCCTGTCCGATCTTCGTCGGCCTGTTCGAAGCAAACGCGATCGCGCAGCAGCTCGATGGAAGTCTCTCGCCGCGCCCCATGACGCATGATCTCCTCGGGAACTTGATCGATGCGCTCCATGCCCGCGTCGACCGCGTCGTCATCACCGACCTTCGCGACAACACGCTTCTTCGCGACCATCCATCTCGAGCGGAACGGCGAGAAGCTCGCGATCGACGCGCGACCGTCCGACGCGATGGCGCTCGCCACTGCGCGTCAAGGTCCCGATCTTCGTCGAAGATGCCGTCATCGCGCGTTCGTCCGCGTCCGGCGACGAAGGCCAGGTCGACGAAGCCGAGCGGTCTGCGCCGTTGGCTCGAGACCGTCGACCCCGAGGAAGCTCGGCCGCTACGAGATGTGACGACAGCAACTTTTATGTTGCGATCGTCGCTAGCGCTTCAACCGCCGACAATTTAGTCGTCTGACGGGTTGACTCCCTCAGCGAGGCACCGGTACACTCGCATCGTCGCGAGGCAGTACTCCATCTTGCGGTCGTAGTTTGACGGACACTCAATATCCTGCGGCCTCCTCTGGCGAGACCCGCTTCAGGAGCGGAGGGATCGGTCGATGGGCACGATGACGATCGTCGTCGCGAATCAGAAGGGGGTCGGCAAGACGACAACCGCCATCAACCTCGCGGCGGCGCTCGCCCAGAAGAAGTTCGAAGACGTTGTTGATCGACCTGGACCCTCAGGGAAACGCGACGATCTCGTTCGTCGCGGTCGATGAGTTCGGAGAAGACGGTCTACGACCTCCTCGTCGATCCGAACGTGACGGCCGAGCACGTCATCCGAACGACATCGAACGAGAACCTCGACATCCTCGGATCCCGGATCTCGCTCGCCAAGGCGGAGGTCGAAGCTCGTGGGGGAGTTCGACAGCCACTTTCGGCTCAAGGACAAGCTCGACCCGATCCGCGATCTGTACGACTGCGTCGTCATCGACACGCCCCGACGCTCGGGATCCTCGACGGTCAACGCGCTCGTCGCGGCGACGCATCTTCTGGTTCCCGATTCAGTCGTCGTACTTCGCCCTCGAAGGAACCGACGACCTACTCGAGACCTACGAGAAGATCCGAGCGCGTCCGAACCCCACACTCGGAGTTCCTCGGTGTGGTCGTCACGCTCCACGACAAGCGGACGATCCTGGCACGCGACATTCACCAGCAGATCCGGAGATGTCTTCGGCGAGAAGGTCTTCCGGACCACGATCTCGAAGAGCGTCCGCCTGGAAGAGAGCCCAGCCTACAAGCAGAGCATCTTCACGTTTGCCCCGACGTCGTCCGGGGCCACCGAGTACTACAGCCTTTCGGAGGAGGTGATCGCCCGTGTCTAAGTTCCGAGGACTACCGCAGGACAAGCGCATGCGCCACGACAGTCACTTTCGTCGAGGAGTCGCATCGACGCGCTCGGAGTCGATCGGACGACTGATCGACATCGATCGCATCGAGCCCGAACCCGCATCAGCCGCGGAAGAACTTCGGGGACCTCTCGGACATGGTCGCGTCGATCAAGGAGAAGGGAGTTCTCGAGCCGATCCTCGTTCGAGCCCTCGAGGGCGGTCGCTTCGAGATCATCGCGGGCGAGCGTCGCTACCAGGCCTCCAAGATCGCCGGCCTGAGGCATGTCCCGTCGATCGAAGTCGACGTCGACAATCGCAGGGATGCTCGAGATCTCCCTGATCGAGAACCTGCAGCGGAAGGACCTCACGCCGTTCGAAGAGGCGGGTGCCGATCCAGCGGCTCTGCGACCAGTTCCGGTACACCCACGAGGAGATCGCACGCAAGCTCGGAAAGTCCCGAACGGTGATCACGGAGGCCCTCAGCCTCAATCGAATGCCCGAGACGGTCCAGGAGCGATGTCGGCAGGCCGACATTGAGAGCAAGTCGATGCTGCTGCAGATCGTCCGCCAGGACTCCGAGGAAGCGATGCACGCGCCTCGTCGACAAGATCACCGGCGAAGGGATCACGCGGGAGCAAGCGAGACGCTTCAACAAGGACGAGTCGGGCGACGAGCGCCGACCCAAGCGCTACGTGTTCCGGTATGCGCCCGAAGACGACGCCTTCCAGTTCAGCTTGAGCTTCCCGCGGCAGAACGTCCAGAAGGCTGAGCTCGTGAGCGCCCTGCAATCGGTTCTGGAGCGGCTGATCCGTGAGCTCCACGACGATGCGAGGCGTCAAGCACGAGCCCGGGCAGCCCGCGCAAATCCCGGGAACGCAGCCGACCGTCTAGGCCTTCCGGAGCGCGCTCATCCAGGGGCTCGAGGACCGTCTGCACGTCCGCGGAAACCCAGGGGAGCGCGGCCCGAGCGGTTAGCGATTTGGCCGTTGTCCTCGGTCGTTCCGGGCGATCTCGGCAGAACGTCCAGAACGCCGAGCTCGTGAGCGCCCCGCAGTCGGTTCTGGAGCAGGCTGATCCGCGACTGCCAAGACGATGCGAGCGCGGCAACCGTCTCGGCGTTCAAAGGCGCGCCTACGAGCGACGGCCGGGCCCGGACAGTCGGCGGAAACCAAGGGCACCGCCGGAGCGGTTAGCGATTTAGCCGTTGTTCTCAGCCGTTCCAGTCGATCTTAGTTTACATAATATGCATTATCGGACATTGGATCCGAGGCCGAGTTTCGTCGAAACACGCCGCCAAGCCTGATCGGTCGCCCCTGCTAGACTCCGCCGTCGATGCTCCGCCCCCGCCGTCTCACCCGCCTACATCCTTTCCGAGCTTGGGACGGCCACGTTCGCCGGGATCGCTGTCTGGACCGCTGATCCTGATGATGAACGACTTCTTCTTCATCGCGCGGCTCGCCATCCAGAAGGACCTCGCGATGGCTACGATGCTCCAGATGATCGTTCTCGAGATCCCGAGCTTCCTGGTCTTGGCCATACCGATCGGGACGCTTCTCGGCTCCCTGATCGCGATCGGGCCGCCTTTCCGCGGACGGCGAGATCGTCGCGCTTCCAGTCTTCCGGTTTGGGTCCCTTTCGATCTCGCTCGCCCGATGGCGGTCCACGGGCTGCTCGCCCTGTGCGGCGCGCTCTCGATCTACGTCTTCCTCAGCCATGGGCCAGCTACGAGCTACGCGGGATGAAGGGACGGATCCTAACCGCCCGCAACGTCAGCACCGAGATCAAGCCTCGGGTCTTCTTCGATGCGCTGCCACCGTACGTCTTGTTCGTCGACGAGATTCCGCCAGGGACCCAGGGCATCCTCGAGCGAACCATCCTCTACCAGGCGCCCGAAGCCGGACGCAACGGGCAGCGAGCAGCTCATTCTGGCGAAGCACGCCACGATCGGGCCGGCCGCGGACCGCCGAAGGGCGATTGCGCCTCGTTTTCAAGGACGGCGTGGCTCATTCCTTTCGTTCCGGCGACCCCGACTCGTACCGGAGCGTCCAGTTCGATTCGTATGCGTCCGGGCCGATCGTGCTACCGCGCGTGGATGCAGGCGTCGGACCAGCGTCCCCGACAAGGTCGTCACGAACATGACGCCCAGAGAGCTCTGGCGGAGTTCCGCGCGGCCCGACCGCCGATGCGGCGAGTCCCCTGCGCGGCTATCGCTTGCGCTCCGCCGCGGCCGAGGCCCACCGGCGACTCGCCCTCCCCTTCGCGAGCCTGGTCTTCGCCCTTCTCGCCCTTCCGCTCGGCGTGTCTCGCGGTTCGAGCGGCAAGGGAGCAGGGTTCGCACTGAGCCTCGGGATCGTCCTCTGCCTATTGGATGGTGTTCACCGTCGGACTCGAGCAGGCACGGGAGGGACGCGTTCCCGTCGCCGTCGGCGTCTGGAGCGCCAACATCCCTCGTGCTCACTTGGGTGATCGTGCGCCTATGCCTCATGCGCTCCCCGCCCGGACTCCTCGCTGGTCCACTCTGTTACAGCGAGGATCGCGACGCGCTCACGGCCAGCGTGGCGCGTCTGTCACGCTGCCGAAAGACAGCGCGAGATACCGGCGCCGTGGCGGCTCGCGTCTCTCGCCCGCGCGGGTTTCGGTTCTCTTCCGTGTTGGATCGCTACATCGGACGCTCTACTCTGCGCATGCTGAGCTTGCGCTCTCGCCGCGACCTACCTGATCTTCTCTCTCGTCGAGCTGAAGGGATTGATCGACGCCGTCGTCGAGCGCAAGCAGCCAGCAATTCTCGTACTCCGGTACTTCAAGTACTTCATTCCAGGCGCGCTGATCCTCACGCTTCCGTTCGCGGCCATGATCGCCGCAGTCCTCGCCGTCACGCTTCTGTCGCGCCACGGCGAGCTCACCGCGTTCAAGGCGTCCGGGATTGAGCGTGCGCCGGATCTGCCTTCCGATCCTGGTCATCACGGCTCGTGCTCTGCTCCGGCGTCCATCTGATTCAGGAGCGGATCGCGCCGGAGACCAATCGACGGGCTCAGGCGGTCAGGACCAGATCGAGGGCGCAACCCTCGCACCTACGGATGGTCTCCGAGCGGGCGTTGGACGTTCGGCGGCGCCGGTCGCCTGTACCACTACCGGCTCTTCGATTCTCAGTCACTCCGTTTCCAGGGGCTGTCGGTCTTTCGGGTCGATCTCGCCGCGGCCCGTGTGCTCGAACAGTGGTTCTGCGTTTCGGCGCGGTGGAACGGACATGCATGGGAAGCGGAGAAGGGCTGGTATCGCGCGTTCCCAGAGCCCGGATCGGTGGGCGACTACAGGCGCTTCGACCGCGAAGAGATCACCGTGTTCGATCTCCCTGAGAACTTCACGCGCCAGGAGCGAACGCTGCTGGCCGGCAACGACATGCCCGAGCAGACATCCATCGCAGATCTCGACGTGCAAATCGACGGCCTCGCAAGAGCGGGTACGACACCACACGGCTACGCGTGGAGTACTGGCAGAAGACCGCCGCGGTCGCCACGCCGCTTGGTGACGGTCCTCCTCGGCCTCCCCTTCGCGTTCAAGGTTGGGCGTCGCGGCTCGATGTACGGAGTCGGGGTTGGGCTCGGCCTCGCGATCGTCTTTCTGGGCGACGGCGGCGATCTTCAATGCGCTCGGCCTCGAGACGATCTCTTCCGCCGTATGCTCGCCGCGTGGTCCCCCAATGTCGTCTTCGCCGCGGTCGGTGCTTATCTCTCTACTCGTATGCGCCGACTTAGTAACTATTATTGATTATCTAGATTTTCGAGCGCCGCATCGAACTTTCGGGCTGCTCGGGGTCGATCGCGAGAGACCGCCTCAACGCGGCAAGCGCTCGGGTGCGGTCGTTCAACCGTGTGTAAGACTCCCCAGCGCGTTCAGAAGGTCCGTGTCGATCGCCTAGATCCCTTCGAGCCGCTTCGAGACTCCGGCGGCCGCCTCGGCCGGTCGACCGGCCGCCAGGTCGAGAAACGCCAGCTCCATTCGTGCCGTTCCCGCAGCGCGAGGGTCTTTCGCACGCCATCTCCAGCTCGCGACGCGCCGCCGCCATCAGATCGCCTCGTCGGCGGGCGATCAGCGCACGGTTGATCCTGCGCATCGCCGTAGTTGGGATCCCAGGGCGAGCGCCTTGTCGAGGAGATTCGCAGCGGTCTCGTTGTCTCCCTCCGAAAGGGCGAGACCCGCGAGATTGTTCAGCGGCGAGTGCTGTACTTCGGGTCCGCCTCGACGGCCTTCGCGCCAGAGAGCACGGGATTCACGGGTCTCCCCGTCGCGAAGTAGAGCGACGCCAAGTTGTTCATCACGACGACGTTTTTGGAGACTTCGCCAGCGCCCGTCCGTAGAGATCGATCGCCCGATCGACCTGTCCGGCGATCCTGGCAGAGAAGCGCAAGGTTGTTGTACGCGCCCACGAAATACGGATCGGCCGCGATTGCGGCGAGGTACCACCGCTCGGCATCGCGCTCCTCAGCGCTCGCGGCGCGCGAGGTTTCCGAGGTTGTTCCGGGGTTCGGCGGCGTTGGCGTCGAGCCGTGCGGATTCGGCGCGTACTCACGCGCGGCGTCTGTCGAACGGCCTCGCCTCTCGAGCACGAGCCCGAGCGAGTTCCGCACCTCCGCGGCCGCCCGCTCGCGCTCGAGAACCAACCGCAGAATCCGCTCCGCCTCGTCGAGGTTCCCATCGTCCATCTCCAGCTGCGCGAGCTGGTGCCCGGCCGCCCGCCGCCGCCGTCCGGCATCGGAAAGCTCTTCTCGAAGAGACGCCTCGCCTCCTGACGCTCCCCGGCGAAGCGCAGCGCGATTCCGAGGTTGACCATCAGCGTCGGCTGGCTCGGCTCCTCGGCGAGCGCCTCGCGGAACGCCGCGGCGGCTTCGACGTACTTGCCTCCGCCAGGAGTCCGACGCCGCGGTTGTTGGACGTCGTCATGGGGAGCGCATCCGACGCCGCAAGGTAGCCCAGGCTCTGGAGTTTTTCGCGGAGCTCGCGTGCCTCTTGCTCGTCGGCGACGGCGGCCTCCCCCGCCCCCGCGACGCACGGGATCGTCCGCTCGCAATCGCACGGGTGCCGTGGAAAACACCCTGGGCTCGAACACCGCCCCGAGCACGCGTCCGGGCCACGAGCGTGGGACCGGCTGGTGGAACAGGGCGAGGATCGTCGGCGCGATGTCGTAAACCGACGCCTCGATCCATGCGGATCCCCGTTTCACCCCGGGTCCGCTGATCACGAACAGACCGAAGCGCCGATGCCAATCCGCGGCGGCCCCGTGCCCGATGCGGGAATCGGTCGTCAGCGGACGCGTCGCATCGGAGGCGAATCCGTGGTCGCTGACGACGATCACGGTCCACCCTTCGGCCCTCGAGGAGGCGTCCGAGCATCCGGTCGGCGTTCTCGTAGTAGCGATCGACGATCGAGCGGAACGACGCGAATCCGGCGGCGTCGACGGAGGGAGCTGGGGCGGCCGGTACGACATGAACAGGTGGCCCACGGTGTCGGTGCCCTCGAAGTAGACCGACTCGAACTGAAGGCGTCTCCTGCTTCCGCATCGCCAGGTCGACGTCGAGATACGTCGTCCCCGCCGCGAGGAGCGTTCGAAACTCGTCCAGACCGCTCGCGCTCGTCGGCGCTGAAGTCCTGGGCCGCCGTCGCGGGCCCTCGAGATAGGCTTCGACCGTCTTCCAGGGAATCGCTGTCGGTGGGCACGATGAGCGGACGCACCGTGTCGTACGCCGCGGCGGGCGATGTCTTTCCGGCAGCGGAGCGCGGGTCGGAGCTGTACCCGAACAACTGATAGGCCACGCGGTCGGTCACCATGTAACTCCGTTGACCGGGTCGGCAGGCCACGTGGCCCACCAGCCGGTCACCCCCACACGGGCGCCCGGCGTCGGACAGGAATCTCCCAGAGTGCGGGGACGCGGCGGGCGCGCGAGGTGACCGGCTCGTTCGCGCCGGTGGGCCCCAGGGGCGAGGAAATCGAGGATGCCGTGACGCGGAGGCTCGACGCCGGTCGCGATGCTGGTCCAGATCACGGGCGAGAGCATGGGGCGATCGACAGGAGATTCGAGCTCACGCCGTTTCTGACGAGACCGAGGAGGTTCGGCATGCGCCCCGCGGCCATCAGCGGCTCGGCAATCGTCCAGTCCGCGCCATCGAGACCGACCAGGAGTGACTTTGGCATCGGGCGGAATCCGCGCCGGAACGTCCGTCGCCATGAGATCGTCGAATCCCTCGAGGCGCAGCTTCGTCGAGAATCGCGCCGCGCGCCTGAGAGCTCCTCACCGAGGCGTCGCTCGAAGCTCAGCCGCCGGGTGGGCGCCGACCGTTCTTCACGGTCGGCGTCGAAGAGCACCGTCGCCGCGGCACGAATCGATTCGCTGCACCACGACGCCGAGATGCCGCCGCCAGCTCCGGTCGCCGCCAGCTCCCGGCCCTCGCCGGGAGCGCGTGGACGATGGCCGTCCCCTTCAGCCCGAAGCGGCTCCCCGTCGACACATCGAGCCTGGCGTGCTTCCGGCATCGGGAAGCGGCATCGCTCTCGGGGCGCAGAGAAAGACGGTCACCCGGAAAAGCCGGGCGGCGCGACGACGACCCGCCGTCCCTCGAACACGCCCACCCCATCTTGCAGCCACGGGCCCGTGATCACGGCGAATTGCTCGGCCGGATCGAGGACGCGCACACCAGCGGCGAGCCACGCCGACCCGGCGAGTACTACAGGTCGAGGCCACGGCGACCCAGCCGTCGCCGGCCTAGGCGCCGTCGCTCCACGAATCGAGGTAGCGCTGCTGTTCCCGCCGTCAGCGCATCGATGCGCACGCCGAGACTCTGGAGCTTGAGCACCGCGACGCGGTGGTCGATTTCCTTCGGGACCGACAGCACCGCCGGGTCGAGGCGTCCCGCGCGAGCGACGAGGAACTCGACCGACAAGGACTGATTGGCGAAGCTCATGTCCATGATGGTCGCGGGATGACCCTCGCCGGCGGCCAGGTTGACGAGCCGCCCACCGGCGAGCAGGTGGATCGCGGCGACCGTCGCCGAGCTCGAATTCCTCGACCATGTCGCGCACCGGACGACGCTTGACGGCGAGCCGCGCGAGAGCGGCGACGTCGATCTCCACGTCGGAGTGTCCGGCGTTCGCCACGATCGCGTTGTCCTTCATGATCGTGAAGTGCTCCTCGCGGAGCATGTCGCGCTTCCGGTCGCCGTGATGAACAGCAGCCCTTCCTTCGCGGCGTCTGCCATGGGGAGCACCGGAAGCCGTCCATGCAGGCCTCGAGCGCGGCCACCGGCTCGACTTCGCATACGGTGACCTGCGCACCCATGCCCCGCGCGCGCATCGCGATCCCCTTCCCGACCCAGGCCGTATCCGGCGACCACGACCGGCATCCCCGCGAGAAGGACGTTCGTCGCGCGAACGATGCCGTCCATCGTGGACTGGCCCGTCCCGTGACGGAGTCGAACAGCTGTTTCGTCAAAGCGTCGTTGACCGCGACGATCGGGTAACGCAGCAGTCCGCGCGCGGCCATCGAACGCAGCCGGATGACGCCGGTCGTCGTTTCTTCGGTGCCGCCGACGACGTCTGCGAGCAGATCGCGCCTTCGATCGTGCAGGATCGATACGAGATCGGCGCCGTCATCCAGGGTGATCGTCGGCCGACAGGCCAAAACCCGCTCGAGATTCTCGCCGCGACTGGCGGCGTCTTCGCCGCGGGCCGCGTACGTCGGGATACCGAAATCGGCGTGAAGCGACGCGGCCACATCGTCTCTGCGTGGACCGCGGGTTGCTCGCGCAGAGGGCCACCTCCGCGCCCGCGCGCGCTGAGGGCTCGGAGAAAGGTGGCGGTCTCCGGCGTGACGTGAAGGCACGCGGCGATGCGGTGTCCGCGAAGAGGGCGCTCGCGCGCGAACCGCTCGCCCACGATCCTCAGAACCGGCATGCTCCGCTCGGCCCAAGCGATGCGGCGGTTGCCCTCGGCCGCGCTCACGGCGCCTACGCGCCCACCGTGGACCGCATGGCCTGGGCCTGCTTCGTGCCCTCCCACGTGAACCCCGGCTCGCTGCGGCCGAAGTGCCCGTACGCCGCCGTCGCGCGGTAGATGGGCTTCCGGAGGTCGAGGTGATCGATGATGCCGCCGGGAGTCAGCGGAAACGTCTCGCGGACCAGGGAGACCAAGCGCTCCTCCGGGAGCCTGCCGGTCCCGAAGGTATTGATCAGAATTGAAACCGGGTCGGCGACGCCGATGGCGTAGGCGAGCTGAACCTCGACGCGATCCGCCAGCTCCGGCGGCGACCAGGTTCTTCGCGATGTGGCGCGCCATGTAGCAGGCGGACCGGTCGACCTTCGTCGGGTCCTTGCCCGAGAACGCGCCGCCGCCGTGGTGCCCCATGCCGCCGTAGGTGTCGACGATGATCTTGCGGCCCGTCAGGCCGGTGTCGCCCTGAGGGCCTCCCGTGACGAAACGCCCCGTCGGGCTGACCCAGATCTTCGTGTCGCGATCGAGCAGATGCGCCGGAATCGTCGGCGTGATCACGGCATCGCGCACGGTGCTCTCGAGCTTGGCGTTCGAGACGTCCGGCGAGTGCTGCGTGGAGACGACGATCGCATCCACCCTCACGGGAGCGCCGTCGCGGTACTCGACCGTGACTTGCGATTTTCCGTCGGGGCGGAAGAACGGCACGGAGCCGTCCTTGCGGCAGGCGGCGAGGCGCCGGGTGAGAGCCGTGCGCCAGCATGATCGGCATCGGCATCAGCTCTTCCGTCTCGCGGCAGGCATAACCGAACATCATCCCCTGATCGCCGGCGCCCCCCGTGTCGACCCCCATCGCGATGTCGTTCGATTGCTCGTCGATCGCCGAAAGGACCGAGCAGCTCGCCGCGTCGAGCGCCGTACGCGGCATCCGTGTAACCGATCGATTCGATGGTCCGACGCGCGCATTCGCTGGATGTCGACGTAGCCGTTGGTCGTGATCTCGCCGGCGACGATGCAAAGGCCGGTCGTGAGCAACGTCTCGCAGGCCACCCGTCCCTGGGGATCGATGGCGAGGATCGCGTCGAGGATCGCGTCCGAAACTTGGTCCGCAACTCTTGTCCGGGTGGCCTTCGGTCACCGATTCGGACGTGAACAGATGCCTGCTGGCTGGCGACATGGCGACTCCTCAGTGGCAGAAAACGCAAATCGTAGCAGTCCCGGCGCCACTCCCCCAGGGACCGCGGAAACGGCGCTACGGGCGTTAGCGCAACGCCCGCGCGCGGTACCTCACCCGCCCCGGCCCGACCACCCCTCGAGTGCGGCCAAAAGCTGTCGGGAGGGACTGACCGAGAGCGTGGGCTCGACGCGGGCCACGACCCTGAAGTCCCCGGGCGCACGATTTCGAGATACATGGACACCTCGCCTCGATGGGATTCGACGGCCTGGCGGAGCCGGAGCACCAGGTCGTCGTCGACGTCGGCGGCGTCGAGCCGGACCTGGACCGCCTCGGCCTTTCGCTCCCGCAGATTGTCGAGGGCGACCATCTCGTCCGCCGTCAGCCGCACGCGGCCGTCGTCGGAGGCGACCCGGCCCGTGATCAACAGGGCGCGGTCGTTCTCGAGGAGCGCCTGAAACTGTTCGAACGCCTTGGGAAGGCAAGAACCTCGATCTGGCCCTCGAGGTCCTCGAGCTGGAACGATCCCCACCAGGCGCCTTTCTTCGATTTCCGCTTGCGGAAGTCGGTGACGATCCCGCCGACCGATACCTCGGTTCCGGAAGCGACCTCCCGAAGCCCGGCGGTCCGATGCGAGGCGAAATCATCGAGCAATCCGCTCAAGCTCTCGAGCGGATGCCCGCTGACGTAGAACCCGAGAGTGGCCTTCTCGTGGGCCAGCCGCGTGCGCTCGTCCCAGTCGGGAAGGTCGGGAAGCCATCGCGGCCGGCGCCCTCGTCGGCGTCGCGCGACGCAGCGGCCCCGCCGAACAGATTCCCCTGCCCCGACTCGCGATCGGTGCGGCGCTTTTGCCCCCATTCCAGTGCGCCGTCCACGGCTGCGTGAAGCTGACTGCGCCGACAGCCGAAAGCGTCGAGCGCTCCCGAGGAGGCCAGCGCTTCGAAGACGCGCTTGTTCGCGAGGCGCAGATCGATCTCTCCGGCCAGGTCGAAGATCGAGCGGAACGGGCGCTTCAGCTCTGCGGCGCGCGTCGAGGAGCGACTCGATCGCCCCCTCGCCGACGTTCTTGATGGCCGAGAGTCCGAACCGGACGTGGTCGTCGAACACCGTGAAATCGAGGCTCGACGTGTTGACGTCCGGCGGGAGCACGGGGATTCCCATCTCCTTGCACTCGTTGACGTACTGCACGAGCTTGTCGGTGTTCCCCTTCTCCGTCGTCAGAAGCGCCGCCATGAAGTGAACCGGGTAGTGAGCCTTGAGCCACGCGGTGCGGTAGGCGACGAGCGCGTAGGCCGCGCTGTGCGACTTGTTGAAACCGTACCCGGCGAAGTACTCCATCTGGTCGAACACCCTGCCCGCGTCCCCCGACGCGACCCCTTGCCCCGTCGAGCGCTCGATGAACTTCTCCCGCTCGGCCGCCATGACCTCCTTTTCTTCTTCCCCATGGCGCGCCGCAGGATGTCGGCCTCTCCGAGCTGAGTATCCCGCCATCGCCGAGGCGATCTGCATGACCTGCTCTTGGTACACGATGACGCCGTAGGTCTCCTCGAGGATGGCCGCCAGGAGCGGGTGGGGGTACTGACCTTGACCTTGCCGTGCCGGCGCTTGATGAAGTCGTCGATCAGGCCGCCGCCGATCGGGCCGGGTCGGTACAGGGCATTGATCGCGACGAGATCCTCGAAGCGGTCGGGTTTCAGGCGCCGGAGGATGTTCCTCATCCCCTCCGATTCGAACTGAAACACGCCGGCGGTCCGCGCCTTGCAGAAGAGGTCGTAGACCGACGGGTCGTCCAGCAGCAGCGTGTCGAGGTCCGGCCGCGTGCCCGTGGCGTCGGCGATCGAGATCAATGCATCGTCGATCAGCGTCAACGTCTTCAGTCCGAGAAAATCCATCTTGAGGAGGCCGATCTCCTCGATGTCGGACATCGCGAACTGCGTCGTGATCGCGTCGTCCGTTCCACGGTACAGCGGCGCAAACTCGACGATCGGCCTCGGCGCGATCACGACGCCCGCGGCGTGGGTCGACGCGTGGCGGACGAGGCCTTCGAGGCGCTGGCCGACGTCGATCAGCTCCTTCACCTTCGGGTCGGACTGGTAGGCCTGCTTGAGCGCGGCGACCTCTCCCAAGGCCCCGGCGATCGTGATGTCTTGCCCGGGCTGCTGCGGGATCAGCTTCGCGATCTTGTCGACTTCCGCGTAGGGGATGTCCAGGCCGCGTCCCGCATCGCGAAGAACCGCCCGCGCCGCCATCGTCCCTGAACGTGATGATCTGCGCCACGTTCGCGCGGCCGTACTTTCCGGTGACGTAGTCGATGACGCGCTCGCGCTTCCGGAAACAAAAGTCGATGTCGATGTCGGGCATCGAGATCCGCTCGGGGTTCAAGAAGCGCTCGAAGAGGAGGTCGAACTGCATCGGGTCGATGTCGGTGATCCGCATGCAATAGGCGACGAGAGAGCCTGCCGCCGATCCGCGCCCGGGCCCGACGGGAATCCCTGCTCGCGCGAGAACCGGATGAAATCCCACACGATCAGGAAGTACCCCGCGAACCCCATGTCGCGAACCATCTTGATCTCGCGCGCCAGGCGCTCGCGGTAGCTCTCGATCGGATGTCGGAGCCGCCCCGCGTCGCTCTCGGCGCGCCATCGCGGCAGGCGGCTCTCGAAGCCGTCGCGCACGATCTTCTCGAAATACGCCGGGAGGTCGAACCCCTCGGGAACCGGGAAGTTCGGCAGGCTGGCGGGCTGCTTGTCGAAGGTGAAGGCGCACCGCTCGGCGACGGCCGCGGTGTTGGCGACCGCGTCGGGAGCCCAGGCGAACAGCTTCGCCATCTCGGCGCGGGACTTCAGGTAGTGCTGGGGCGAGTACCGGATCCGGTCGTGCGAGTGAACCGTCTTGCCGGTCTGGATGCACACCAGAACGTCGTGCGCGAAGTGATCCGTCGGCAGGAGGTAGTGACAGTCATTCGTCGCCGCGACCCCGAGGCCGAGCTCCTTCGCGATCCGGACCGAGCCTTCGTTGACTTTCGCTTGCTCCTCGAGGCCGTGATCCTGCAGCTCGAGCCAATAACGGTCGGGCCCGAACAGCTCGCGGAACTCCGCGGCGACGTCCCGCGCGTCGTCGTAGCGGTCGGAGCGGAGGAGGGTGGGGACCTCCCCCGCCAGGCAGGCCGAGCAGGCAGACGAGACCGTCGGCGTGCTCGCCGGAGAAGCTCCTTGTCGATGCGCGGCCGGTAGTAGAAGCCCTCGAGGAACCCCGCGGTCGCGAGCTTGATGAGGTTCTTGTATCCCGCGTAGCTCTCCGCCAACAGGATCAGATGATGGTAGGCCTCTGGCGAGCCCCGCCCGCTTGCGTCGTCCCCTTGTCGTGTCGCGATCCGGGCGCCACGTAGGCCTCGATCCCGATGATCGGACGGATCGCCGCCTTGCGGGCCTCGCGCGCGAACTCGAGGACGCCGAACAGGTTCCCGTGGTCCGTGATCGCGATCGAAGTCTGCCCGTCGGCGGCGGCGCGGGCGAGCATCTCATCGAGACGTTGAGCGCCGTCCAGGAGCGAGTACGTCGTGTGGTTGTGGAGGTGGGCGAACTGCGGCGTGCGGTCGGCCATGGATCGCCTTCACTCCCACTCGATCGTGCCCGGCGGCTTGCTCGTCACGTCGTATACCACGCGATTGACCCCGCGCACCTCGTTCACGATGCGGCTCGACACCCGTGCAAGGACATCGTACGGAAGGCGCGACCAATCCGCCGTCATGAAATCCTGGGTCTCCACCGCGCGGATCGCGACCACGTTTTCGTAGGTGCGGTAATCGCCCATGACGCCGACCGTCTGGACCGGCAACAGAACGGCAAAGGCCTGCGGAGACGGCGTCGTAGAGGCCCGCGGCGCGAAGCTCCTGGATGAAGATGGCGTCGGCCTCCTGCAGCGTCGCGACCCGCTCCGCCGTGACCTCCCCGAGAACGCGAACCAGCGAGCCCCGGCCCGGGAAAGGGTGTCGCGAGACGAATGCGGGTCGAGCCCCAGCTCGAGGCCGACCCTCCTCACCTCATCCTTGAAGAGGTCCTTGAGCGGCCTCGACGAGCGTCAGGCGCATCTTCTCGGGGAGGCCGCCGACGTTGTGATGCGTCTTGATCGTCGCCGATGGGCCTTCACCGAGGCCGACTCGATCCGGTCCGGGTAAATCGTTCCCTGCGCGAGAAACGCCACATCGCCCAGCGCCTTGGCGTGCTCCTCGAAGACCGAGATGAACACTCGCCGATGATCTTGCGCTTCCGCTCCGGCTCGACGACGCCCTTCAAGCCGCTCCAGAAACCGCTGCGCCTCGTCGGCGTAGCGCACCTCGAGGTCGTAGCGCTCCTGGAAATCGCGGACGACCTGCTCGGCCTCACCCTTTCTCAGGACGCCGTTGTTCACGAAGATGCAGATCAGCCGCGACCCTAGGGCCCGCTTCAGCAGGAGCGCCATGACCGACGAATCGACGCCGCCCGACAGGGCGCAGACGACGCGTCCGTCCCCGACGGTGCGCCGCACGTCTGCGACGGCCTCTTCGACGAACGAGGCGATCGTCCAGTCTCCCGGCACCCGCAGACGCCGAAGAGAAAGTTCTTGAGAACCTCGCGGCCGTGCTTCGTGTGCACGACCTCGGGGTGGAACTGCACGCCGTAGAGGCGTCGCAGGCTCGTTTTCGACCGCGGCGTGCGGCGCATTCGTCGATGTGGCGACGGTCCGGAACCCCGGGGCCGCCTTCTCGACATGGTCGCCGTGGCTGGCCCACACGCGCTCGTCCGGCCCGAGGCCCTTGAGAAGGCGGCTGTCCTGCGCGACGACATGGACCGTCGCGGGTCCGTACTCGCGCCCCGCGGCGGGACGCACGTCCCCGCCGAGCATCGCCATCATGAGCTGCATCCCGTAGCAGATGCCGAGAACGGGAGCCTCCATCTCGAAGACCTGCGGTTCGACGCTTCGGGCGCCGTCGGCGTAGACGGAATCCGGTCCGCCGGACAGGATGATCCCTTCGGGCGGCGCGACCGGATGGCGTCTTGCCCCGCATGGAACGGAACGACTTCGCAATAGACGCCGAGCTCGCGCACCCGGCGCGCGATCAGCTGCGTGTACTGCGAGCCGAAATCGACGATGACGACCACCTCGTGCGCGGAGCTCATCGGCCCTCCGGGGACGGCGGCGGTCAGGCCGAGAACGAGCGCTTCCAAGACGGCGCCCTTGTCGAGGGAGCGGCTCTTGAAGCTTCGATCGGCCTCGAGAAGACGTCCGGGCATCGCGAGGAGCTCGCGCATCGTGTAGCGCTTCAATCCTCCGACAAGACCTCGCGGAAATACCAGGCCCGAGCCGCGTCGACGACCGCCTTGGGCGGGGCGCCCGCCTCGGTCATCGCTTTGGCGCGCAGAGAGAGCGGGCGCGTGACGCGAGGCCGCCGAGGATGCGAATCGGCTCGTCGCCCGCATCGAGCAGGCGCCGCGCGGCGGCGATGGCGCTGGCCGCATCCGCGCTCGGTCAGCGCGTCGGCCAGCTCCCATCCCGAGAGGAGGCCCGTGCCGGCCACGAGCCCGCGCAGGGTGGCGGCGTCGACCGGGGTCCCACCGGCGGCGTCTGGGCCGAGCCAGATCGCCAGCTTGTCGAGCTCCGTCGCGATCCGGCTGAGGTCGCTGCCGCACACCTCGAGCAGCAGCTCGACCGCTGCTCGTTTCGAGCTCGATGCCGCGGGTGCGCGCCATCGCCCGAAGCTCGACCGCGAGCTCGTCGAGCGCGGCGTCGTTTCGCGGGCGCGCGGAACGTCAGGCACTGCCCCGCCTCGGCCAGCGCCTTGTGAAGCTTGCGCTTGCGGTCGAGCTTCGGCGCGCGGACGATCAGGAAGCTCTCCTGCGGCGGGCGCTGCCGTAGGCGACGAGCGGCTCCGGGTCGCCCTCGAGGCAGGCGATGTCCCTGAGGAGACACGACGCGGCGCGACGCGAACATCCCGCTCGAGCGCGCCTGGCCGACGAGCGCTCCCGTGGACATCGGGGCGTCGCCGACGATCGACAGTGCCGAACGCCCGGGCTCTTCGGGCACGAGGTGATCCAGGATGGCGGACAGCGCAAGGTCGAGGTGGTAGAGGTCGTCCCCGTCAGCACCGTGCAGCCCGGGCGGCCACCTCGGCGGAGCGCCGCGAGCGTCGTTTTGAGCACGGCGCCGCCCCACGGGCCCTCGACGCGGGAGGCGAACGCCACTAGAACCCCTCCGTGATCGAATTGACGAGCGTTTGCGCCGCGCCGCGCGCGAGGACGTCCAGCGCCAGCGTCTCCAGATCGAAGTAGTTCGCCTCTTCCTGCTGCACGTCGTACTGATCGCGGAAGAGCAGGCTCGACTGGCTCCAGAGGATTTCTCCCGTCGAAAGATCGCGCAGGCTCGCGCGGAGAACGACCGTGGTCTCGAGCCGCGTGGCGCGACCCGTCGAGTTGAACTGCACGGGCGTCGTGTGGAAGTCGGTGACGGCCCCTCGAGATAGGCGTCGGCCTTGTGCCTTGTCGGTGACGATCTTGGTGCCTCCGTGCCGCGACATCTCGCGCGCGACGCTCTCGGTGACGCGCACTTCGATCTCCGGCCGCCCGGTCCGATTCTCGAACGGTGCGACGGCGATGGTCTTGATGTTCTTCGGGAGAAACGTCCCGGTCCCGGCGAGCTTGATACCCGCACCCGGACGAGGCCACGATCGACGGAACGAGCGCGAGAGCGCGAGGCGACGCCGAGCCGGGTCATCCGAGAACCACGTTCAAGAGGCGATCGGGCACGAACACGGTCTTCGCGGATCGCCTGGCCGTCGAGATAGGCCGCGAGCTTCGAGTCGGCGCGTGCGGCGTCGATCGCGCCGGCTTCGGACGTCCCGGCGGGAATGGTCAGCTTCCCGCGCACCTGGCCGTTGATCTGCACGACGAGCAAGACCTCGTCGCTGAACGAGGAGCGCCCCGTCGGCTGACGGCCATGCCGTCGTGGCGACGAAGGGAGGAAACCCAGGCCCTCCCACAGCTCCTCCGCGATGTGCGGCGCGAACGGCGACGCGATCCGGGCGATCGACTCTCGAACGCCTCGCGAACCGCCCACGCCTCGCCTTCCCCGATCGTCTCCGCTGACACGAGCGGCGTCGCCAGGTTCAGAAGCTCCATGATCGCGGCGACGGGCGTGTTCAGGTGCATGCGCGGGCCGAGATCGTCCGTCACGCGCCGGATGGTTTGGTGCGTCTTCCTGCGGAGGGCGAGCGCCTCCCCGACCCGGCGGCCAGGGGCGGCGCGTTCCCGCGGCGGGGAGCAACGGCTTCGCCTTCTCGAACGTCCGCCACAGCCGGCCGAGGAACCGGAAGCACCCTTCCACACCCGCCGCGTTCCACTCGAGATCGCGCTCCGGGGGCGCGGCGAAGAGCGAGAACAGCCGCGTCGTGTCGGCGCCGTAGCGCTCGACCATCTCGTCCGGATCGACGACGTTCCCCTTGACTTCGACATCTTCGCGCCGTCCTTGACGACCATCCCTTGCGTGAAGAGCGCGCTGACGGGTTCGTCGATCGTGACGAGGCCGAGGTCGCGCATGACCTTCGTGAAGAAGCGCGTGTAGATCAGGTGCATCGTGGCGTGCTCGATGCCGCCGATGTAGAGGCCGACCGGAAACCAAGGGGACGCCTTCGTCCAGTCGAACGGCGCCCGGTCGTTCCGCGGATCGCAGTAGCGGAAGTAGTACCAGCACGAGTCCACGAACGTGTCCATCGTGTCGGTCTCGCGTCGCGCCGGCTCTCCGCAGCGGCGGGCAGGTCGTCTCGACGAAGTCCGGGACCTGCGCGAGCGGCGATCCGCCCACCCCGGTCAGGGGCGCGTTGTCCGGGAGGAGCACCGGAAGCTCGGCGTCGGGCACGGGGACGACCCCGCAGGACGCGCAGTGGACGACGGGGATCGGCGTCTCCCAGTAGCGCTGGCGCGACACGCCCCAGTCCTTGAGCCGATAGGTGACCGTCTTCGATCCGAACCCGCGGGCTGGCGGCGTCGTCGACCATGCGCTCGCGCGCGGCCGCGGCGTCCGGAGTCCGTCGTACGCCCCGAGCGCGTGGAGGACGCCGTCGTCCGTGAACGCGCCGTCTTGGCCGCGGTCGCTGCGGCCTCGCCGTCCACGGGGCGGATCACGGGCCGGATCGTGAGCCCGTACTTCTTCGCGAAGGCGAAATCCCGCGCGTCGTGCGCGGGGACGCTCATGATCGCGCCCGTGCCGACATCGTGCAGAACGAAGTTGGCCGCCCAGATCGGGATCTTCTCGCCGCTGAACGGGTTGATCGGCGTGCCGCCCGGTGAAGCACGCCGAGCTTCTCGGCCGCGTCCGCGAATCGGTCCTCGACCGAGCGTCGCGGTCTGCGCGGCGACGAAGGCCGCCACGGCGTTCTCCTGCGGGGTTCCCGCGGCGAGCGCGAGCGAGCGGATGCTCGACGGCGAGCGCGAGGTAGGTCGCGCCGTAGATCGATGTCGATGCGCGTCGTGAACACCTCGATCGGCGTCCAGCCCGTCGACGGCGAACAGGACCTTCGCCCCTTCGCTCCGCCCGATCCAGTTGCGCTGCATCGTGCGCACGCGCTCGGGCCAGTCGGGAAGACCGTCCAGACCGTCGAGCAGCTCCTGCGCGTAGTCGGTGATCTTGAGAAACCACTGCTCGAACTCCCGGCGGACGACCGGGTTGTCGCAGCGCCAGCACCGCGCCGTCGTCGACCTGCTCGTTCGCCAGGACCGTGCCGCACGACGCGCACCAGTTGAGGAGGCGCCGGGCCCGGAACGCGATCCCGCGCTCGAGCATGCGGAGGAAGAACCATTGGTTCCAGCGGTAGTACTCGGGAGGCAGGTGGCGATCTCGCGCTCCCAGTCGTAGCCGAGCCCCGGGCGCTTGAGCTGCGCGCGCATGGTGTCGATGTTGCGGAGCGTCCAGGCGCGCGGCTCCTCGCCGGTTCTGGATCGCGGCGTTTTCCGCGGGAGGCCGAACGCGTCCCAGCCGATGACGTGGAGCACCTGCTCGCCCGTGCATCCGCCGGAAGCGCGCGACGGCGTCGCCGATCGAGTAGTTCCGCACGTGGCCCATGTGAATGCGGCCGGTGGGGTACAGGAGCATCTCCAGCGCGTAGAAGCGGCGCGTCGAGCGCTGTCGGCGTCGACGACGCGGAAGATGCCGTGCTCCGCCCAGCGGGACTGCCATTTCGCCTCGATCGCCTTCGGATCGTACGCCGCTCACGGCCGCTCCCCGCGGATCGCGCGGAAGGAACCTCCCCGCGCTCGATGCGCGACTCTCACGGCGTCGAGGATCCCGTTGATGAACGAGCCCGACTGCTCGCTGCCGAACTTCTTCCGACCTCGATCGCCTCATCGAGGACGACCACCGTCGGCGTGTCCGGAAGCCAGGCCAGCTCGTAGACCGCGACGCGCAGGATGTTCCGGTCGACCACGGCCATGCGCTCGATGCGCCAGTGGTCGACCGATCCCGCGATGATGCGGTCCAGCGCCTCGCGCTCGCGCATGACGCCTTCCACCAAGCCCTTGCGCGAACGACTCTCACCTCGAGCTCCGCCTCGTGCTCCTTCCAGAAGTGCGGGTAAACCTCGGCAGGCGCGCCGCCGGCCATGTCGATTTGGAAAAGCATCTGGAGTGCGCACTCGCGAGCGCGCCGGCGCTGGCCCACGATGACCCTTTCGCCTCAGCCCAGCCGGCGGTAGAGGCTGACCATCTCGATCGCGGCCAAGGCCGCGTCCCAGCCCTTGTTCCCGGCCTTGCCACCTGCCCGGTCGATCGCCTGCTCCATCGTGTCGCACGTCAGCACGCCGAAAACCACCGGTACGCCGGAGCTCAAGCGCGACCTGGGCGAGCCCTTTCGCGGCCTCCGCCGCGAGCAGGTCGAAGTGCGTGGTCTCGCCGCGGATCAGGCACCCGAGCGCGACGATCGCGTCGTACTTTCCTGCGCCGCGAGCTTGGCGGCGAGCTGGGGCAGCTCGAACGCACCCGGGACCTTGAACACGCGTCACGATTCTTGGGTCGGCCCCGTGCCGGACGAACCCGTCGATGCGCGCCGTCGACGAGCCGCGCCGTGACCAGCGTCGTTGAAGCGGGATGCGACGAGCGGCGACCTTGAGTCCGCTGGCTTCGAGATGTCCTTCGATGATGGGCGGCATCGCGCCTCCGACGCTGTGGGAAGGCCGGGAAGTATAGCAGTTCTAGGAAAGCGGTCTGAACCGCGTCAGATCCTCGAACCGCGCGAATCGCTCCCGGATCTCGGGCGTCGTGAGCCGCTTCAGACGGTCGAGCGAGAAGTCCTCGACCTGGTACGAGGCCATGACCGAGCCGACGACCGCCGCGGTGCGCAGATCGCGCTCTCCGTCCAAGCCACGGGAGGCCAGATACCCCAGGAACCCTCCGGCGAACGCGTCCCCGCCCCGGTCGGATCGACGACGCGTCGAGCGGGAACGCGGGAAGCGCGAATGCGCTGTCCGCTTCGAACACCAAGACGCCGTGCTCGCCGCGCTTCACCACCACCGCCTTCGGCCCCAGCCGGCGGACGCACCGAGACGGCGCGAACCAGGTTGCTCTCACCGGTCAGCTGGCGGATCTCGCCGTCGTTGATCGAGCAGGATGTCGACTCGGCCGAGGAGCTTCTTCAGCGCCTCGGGCTTCCCCTCGATCCAGTAGTTCATCGTGTCGGCGGCGACGAGCTTCGCGCCGCGAACCTGCTCGAGCACGGACCACTGCAGCTCGGGATCGATGTTGGCCAGGAACAGGAGCGGCGTGTCGCGCCAGGACTCCGGTATCGTCCGGCCTGAAATCGGCGAACACGTTCGAGCTGGGTGTCGAGGTGCGCGCGCTGTTGAGGTCGTCCCCGTAGGCGCCGGACCAGCGGAAGGTCCTCCCCTTCGCGGTGGTCAGGCCGGAGAGGTCGACGTTGCGAGTCGAGGAGAGGCTGCCGATGCTCGGCGGCGAAATCCTCTCCGACGACCGCGACGAGGCGCACTGGCGTGAAGAACGACGCCGGCGACCGAAAAGTGCGCTGGAGCCCCCAGCGCCTCCCGCACTGCGCCTGAACAGGGTCTTGACGGTGTCGAATGCCACCGAGCCGACAACCAGGATGGACACGTCAGGTCGCCTTTGCGGCACGTACTTGTCGAGCAGAACGCCGAGACGCGCGCGCGCCTCCGGCGTGATCGCGTCGAGCGGCGTGATGATCGCGTGGGCCGAGAGCGTCAGCCGCACGTGCACGATCGACGGCGGGCGAGCGCCACGACCGCGCGCTTTGAGCGCGGCGGCGCGCCGAGCGCGGCGTTCGCGCGGAGGTTCTCGAGCACGCCGGCGACGGAGACGTCCGCGCCTCTTCCTCGTGCCAGCAGTCGTGGTCGGTCACGAGCGCCAAGCGTCGCGTAGCAGATCTCCGCCTCGCGAGCGAGCTTGGCTTCGGTGAGATTCGTCATACCGATGACCGTCGACGCCCCACGACCGGTACAAGCGCGACTCCGCGCGCGTCGAGAACGCGGGCCCCTCCATGCAGAGGTAGGTGCCGCCGTCGTGAACGGTGGCGCCCGCCTGTCTCGCGGCCTCAGCCGGATGACCCCGCGCGTTTCGGGGCAGACGGGATCGGCCGGACGCGACGTGCGCCGCGATCCCTCTGCCGAAGAACGTCGCGCGCCGCTGCTGCGTGCGGTCATGATGAACTGATCGGGAACGACGACGTCGCGCGGATGGATCCTCTCCTCTCATCGATCCGACCGCGGACGCGGACAAGATGCGCTCGACGCCCAGCGCCTTCATCGCGTAGATGTTCGGCGCGAGTAGTTGATCTCGCCGGGGAGGATGCGGTGGCTCGCGTCCGTGGCGCGCCAGGAAGAGCGACGATCCGATCGTCGAGGCGCGCCGACGAGCAACGACGTCCGGACGGCGGGCCGAACGGCGTCGATACCGTCGATGCTCGCGACCGTCCGGTCAGCCCGGCGAGCGCATAGAGCCCGCTGCCGCCGATGAGCCCGATCGACGCCGAAGGCTCACTCACGGCGCGCCGACGCTGGCCGCGACGAGGCTCCTTCAGGCGCCCGCCAGCGCCGCGGGTTCCGTCACGCGGCGCGAGCGCCCCGCCACGCGAGCGTCGCCGCACGCGTCGCACCGCGCCGTCCTGACGACGACCCATCCGTGCCGGAGGTTCAGCGCGGCCCGGCGCAGGGCCATAGGCCTTGGGATCGTCCACGGCGCCCTCCAGCGTGACCACGAGTGGCTCGGAGATGATCTCGTCGATCGCGAGACCCGGCTCGACCGCTCGAACGCCGTGCGAGGCGAGGTCGCGCCGGCGTAGCTTCCAGGATCTCCTCGGCCGCGACGTGTCCCTCCTCGAACTCCCCTTGCGCGCCAATCGGACGAAGACCCGAGCCAGCCGCGCATTGTCTTCGCATCGGGCGCAAGGGCATGTCCAGCAGTCCGAACTCGGCCCTGACGACCGGGTGATCGCGGTAACGCCTAGTTCCCCCGAGACCTTCATGTTGTTCCGCACGAACTCGGCGCATGTCCTTGCAGCGGCCGCGAGGTAGCGCGCGTCCCCCGTCGCTTCGTAGCCGTCGAGAAGGCCGAACGCCACCTCGATTGCGTCACCCAGGTAGCGGCCGAGGTCCGGTTCCGACTCGATGACATGTCCCGCCTGCGCCCGGCGGCGACGGCGCGCGAAGCATGAGATCCACGCAGTCAGCGACCCGCTTGTTCCAACGCCGCGTCGCCCAAAGCGCGCCTCGCTCTCAGAGCGCGGCGCCGGCCAGCGCGTTCGGACCGGCGGAGCACGAGCTTGTCGATGGGGGCGCCTTCGCCGGATCGGCGCTCCTCGGCCTTCCAGTACGCCCCGCCGTCGGGGAGTCGGGTCGCGATCTGGGCGGTAGAGCCCTCCGGAGGGCCGGAGCGAGCGCGGTCGTCAGATAGCGGGCCGTGTGGTCGGCGCCGCGCGAAGCGCGCGGTGTCGTCCTACTTCCTGAGCGCAAAGACCAGCTCACGGATCAGGTCCACGCTGGATTCCACGCATCTTCTCGATACTGGATCGCGCCCCATTCAGGCGCGGCGGCCATGCGATGGACGCCGCCTTCTTTAGCGTCGAAGAGAGGTGCCGGCCGCCAGCTTGCGAGAGCATGCTTCGCGCCGGGACGATCCCCGGACGCCCTTGGTCCTCGCGAAGGCACGCCCATCCATCACGCCTCGCAGGACATGCTTGGGCGCGACGCCGAAGCCCCGTGCTTCGCATCGACGCTTCGCCGAGCATCCATCTCACGACCGGATCGATCGCCTTCGCATTGACGGCGCCGGGCTTGGCCTCTTCGAGCTCGACGCGCTTCTCGTAGGCTCCGCGACCACGCCGTGAAGGGACGTCCTTGCCACCCGTCGAAGTATGCTTCCGACCCTCCGCAGGGTTGAGGTTCGAACACCTACGACGACTCGCCGATCCGACTGAGATCGCAGGTGGCTGACTTTTGCGGCACCTGACCGAGGCAGCGATCGGGGAGCCGTCCGGGAGCGGAGTAGCGGGTAATCGCCGGCCAGTTTCCGGTCCCGCACCGGCGTGATGCCGTGATCAGGCCACGCGGTCCGCGCTGGCTGAGGCGCCAAACGTAACGTCTGGTTCAGGAGCACGCAGCACGGAAGCGGGTCGGCGAGGCGCTCATCGCCATGCGCTGCGCCGCGCGGCTCCAGTGGCACCGTGACGAGCGCAAGATCGCGGCCGGGCTGCTGGATCACCGCGCTGCAGCTAGACGGGCGTGCCGTCCAGGGGAGCCAATGTAGCAGCCCACCTCCGCCAAGTTCTCCCTTTCTCATGGCAGCCGAGATGACTTGAACCGGCGCTCGCGCTGGGAGCGGCGGGACTGAGCGTCACCTTCGGCATAGGGCGGAAGCGCGGTCAGACGGAGGTGCCACTCTGCCGCCGCGACCGGAGGGGCGACGAGCACCCCGCGCGAGCGCAATCAGAGGCGGGAGGCGATCCGCCTCGAAGATCGCGCGGCGAGTGCGGCTCGCGTCGTCTCCAGGATCGACGTTGAGGCTAGAAGCTTCCCGCCGTTATCCGGGAGCCGCGGAAGTGACCGCCAAAGGCGCGGCGACCCTCGTCCGGCGCGGCTGTTTCGGCATTGGCGGTCTGTGCATCCGACCTGAAATGCGGACGGTGCAGCTTGTACGCGTCGTCGCGTGGCGGATCCGGGCAGGGTCTTGATCGCGGATATCTCCTGCATACGCGCTGCTGACTCGCGCTGCTTTGGCTCTCCTATGCGTGCAAACGGCCAGGCTGGCCTGGTGGCACAGGAATCGTCGCCATGATCGCTGCAGCCTCAGTGCCTATTCCCGCTCGTGCCAGCCGCCGGCTGTGCTCAGGTGTTGTCGCACCCTGCGCTCCTGGTCGCCCTGGTGGCGCTCATCGTGCAGTGACGTGTGACGCCGGGGCAAATGGTCCGGGCGCATGTCGTTTGCCTCGTGGCGGCGCCCTGGCAGCGCCTTAGGCTGCAAACGTCGCACTGACTGCTCAGCCGCCGCGTGACGATCGTCTACGTAGCGCTCGGTCGCCGCTGATGATCGCGCATCGAGACGGCGCTGGGGATTGCGGAGTCGCGCCGGGATGTCCTCTACGGTCTCGGAACATCCAGCCACCGTGCGCCGATGCCGTCCACGACGGTGACGCTGACGTCGTGTTCTCTTCTTCTCGCCATCGCGGCCTTCGCCGGGCGTAGCGTTGGCCCGAGCGCTCGACGACGCCCGCCAGCGACCAACGATAGTGCCTTGCGTCCCGTGGTCTCCCAGCGCCGCGACGGTCCACGCACGCGATCGGCCGGGAGATCCTCGCGACGCTGGACCCGCAGCGCATCTTCGAGATCGTCGAACGCGAGTGCCGCAAGATCTTCGACGTCGACTTTTTTCTTCTATCGGGATCCTCGATCGCGACACCAACGAGATCCGCATCGCGTACCGCGCCTCGGGAGAGGACGCGCCGCACGAACACCTCGCGCCCTCTGTCCGACGGGCTGGCGGCCTGGATCGTCCGCGAGAAGCGGTCGCTGCGGATCGACGACGTCGCCGTGGAGGAGCCTGCGCTCCCGTTCCACCCGCACACGGTGAGCAAGGACGTCCGATCGGTGCTCGCCGTTCCGCTGCTGGTCGGCGAGCGCGTCGTGGGCGTCCTGTCGCTCCAGAGCCGTCGGCCGCGCGCCTACGACGAGCACCAGCTGTCGGTTCTCGCGACGATCGCCCAGCAAGCTGCGGTCGCCGTCGAGAACGCGCATCACTACACGCTGGCGACGATCGACTCGCTGACGGGGCTGCACCTGCGCGACTACTTCTTCCGCCGCTTCGAGGAGGAGTACACGCGCGTCAAGCGCTACGCCGGGGCGTTCTCGATCCTGATGCTGGATCTCGACGGATTCAAGGAGATCAACGACCGCCATGGACACCTCGCCGGGAGACCGCTACCTCCGCGCTCTTCGGCGCCGCCATCAGGACGCGCATGCGCGGCGCCGGACTCTGGCCTGCCGCTACGGCGGCGACGAGTTCTGCATCCTGCTTCCCGAGACCGATCTCGCCGGAGCGCGCCCGATCGCGGAGCGCCTGCAGGCTGGCGCTGGCGCGTCTGGTGGTCGACGTCGAGGGTGCGCTCGTTGCGAACGACGGTTTCGATCGGCATCGCGTCGTATCCCGAGCACGACACCGGCGAGATCAAGGGCCTCCTGCTGCGCGCGGATCAGGCCCTCTACCAGGCGAAGCGCGCGGACGCGATCGCGTCGTCCCGTTCGCGCGCTTAACTCAGCTCGCTCTGCACGGTGCGCCCGGTGCGACGCAAGAAACCCTCGGACAGCGACGGGAGGCTGCGGCGTCCCGCGGTCGAGGAGCATCGCGCTCGACGCGCGCCATCGGGAGGAACAGCACCGACGGCGTGATCCCCGTCCTCGCCGCGCTCGACCTGCGCCGTCCACGCGTCGAACGACGCGAGATCCAGCCCTTGGACGCGTGAGGCCCGACGCATCGCGCTCGCGCAGGACGCCCCAGAGCTTCTCGTGAGGGTCGCGCAGGTAGACGAGCACCGGCATCGCCCGGCGCCGATTCTCGCCGGTCCCTGACCCGGTCGCGCGCGGGCCTCTCGACGAGCTCGACGAGAACGCCGCCGGCCGCGCGCGGGTGCAGGAAGGCGACCTTCGTCCCTCCGCGCCCGGGCGCGGCGCGTCGTCGAGCAGCGGAACGCCTCGGGCCTTCAGGCGGTCGAGGACGGGCTGGATCGCGTCGACCCGAAACGTGATGTGGTGAATCCCCTCGCCCGCGCTTGTCGACGAACTTCGCGACGGGCGAGTCGGGGCGGTTGGCCTCGAGCAGCTCGACGCGCGAGTCCGCCGGCCGCGAGGAAGGCGACCGTGACGCCTTCCGTCGGCACGGTCTCGGTGCCGCCGAGGCCATGCCGAGCGCCTCGTGCCAGAACGCCGAGGCGCTCGTCGAGGCTCTGCACCGCGATCCCGACGTGATCGACGCCTGAGGATCATCGCTCGTTCCCTCCTGGCAGCACGCGGTCCGCCGCGGTGTACGGGTCGAGCCGGCGCTCCGCGATCTCGCTGACGATCTGCGCGAAGCGCGCGGCCCGGCAAGCAGCGTCGCGCGCACGTCGCGCAAGAACCGATCCGGTCAACACGCCGAGGAAGCGCATCTCCGCCCGCTCCCACCGGCGCTTGGCTCGTCGCGTCCGCTCCCGCCGACGGCGACGTAGCGCCACGAGGCCGTCGCGCAGCGCGGCGATCCCCTCGCCGCTCGTCGCGATGGTCCGGAAGATCGGCGGCCGGACTGCGCGGCGCGCGGGACCGAGCGCCATCATCGCGTCGAGATCGCGCGGCCACCTTGTCGGCGCCCGGGCGGTCGGCCTTGTTGATGACGAAGACGTCGGCGATCTCGAGGATGCCCGCCTTGATCGCCTGGATGTCGTCGCCCATCCCGGGGACCAGCACGACGGTACACGACGTCGGCGGCGCGCGCGACCTCGATCTCGTCCTGGCCGACGCCGACCGTCTCGACGATCACCGGGTCGTAGCCGGCGGCATCCATGAGATCGACCGCGTCCGACGCCGCCCGCGAGAGCCCGCCCAGGTGGCCGCGGCTGCGCCATCGAGCGGATGAACACGCCCTCGTCGGTCGCGTGCCCTTGCATGCGCACGCGATCGCCCAGGATCGCGCCGCCCGAATAGGCGCTCGACGGATCGACCGCGACGACGCCCACGCGTCGTCCCTGCTCCCGGAACGACGGCGACGAGCCGGTCGACCAGGCTCGACTTCCCGGCGCCCGGCGAGCCGGTGACGCCGATCACGGTCGCGCCGCCCGTGTGCGGGAAGACGCTCGCGCAGCAGCGCCGCGCTCCCGCCGGCGTTGTCTTCGACGACGCTGATCGCGCGCGCCAGCGCGCGGACGTCGCCCGACGACGACCCGCTCGACGTCGCTCACTAGAGGGCCTTCAGGAGCTCGCGCGCGATCACGAGGCGCTGGATCTCGCTCGTCCCCTCGCCGATCGTGCACAGCTTCATGTCGCGGTAGAACTTCTCGACGGGAAAGTCCTTGACGTAGCCGTAGCCGCCGAAGATCTGCAGCGCGCGATCCGCGACGTAGACGCCGATCTCCGAGGCGTACAGCTTCGCCATCGACGACTCGAGCGTCGTCTTCTCGCCCTGGTCCTTCATCCACGCGGCGCGGTAGACGAGGAGCGACGGCCGCATCGAGGCGCGTCGCCATCTCGGCGAGCATGTGCTGCACCGCCTGGAACTCGGAGATCGGCTTGCCGAACTGATGCCGCTGCTTCGAGTAGGCGAGCGCCGCGTCGTAGGCGCCGCGCGCCATGCCGAGCGCCAGCGCGGCGATCGAGATCCGGCCGCCGTCCAGGATCTTCATCGCGTCGACGAACCCTTCGCCGCGAGCGCCGACCATCGCCTCGGCGGGAACGACGCAGTCCTCCATGATCACTTCGGCGGTGTCGGAGGCCCTGAGCCCCATCTTGTTTTCTTCTTCCCGGCGCGGAAGCCGGGCGTCCCCGTCTCGATCGCGAACGCCGAGATCCCCTTCTTCTCGAGGTCGGGATCGGTCACGGCGAACACGATCGTGAGGTCGCCGACCGAGCCGTGGGTCGTGAACGTCTTCGAGCCGTTCAGGATCCACCCGCCGCCCGGGCTTGGCACGCGCCGTGGTCTTCGTTCCGCCGGCGTCGCTTCCGGCCGTCGGCTCGGTCAGGCTCCACGCGCCGATCCACTCCCCGAGGCGAGCTTCGGCACGTACGTCTTCCGCTGCGCGTCGTTCGCCGCACGCGAAGATATGATTCGTGCACAGCGAGTTGTGCGCCGCGACCGAGATCCCGATCGAGCCGTCGACGCGCGAGAGCTCCTCGACGACGATGACGTACTCGACGTAGCCCAATCCCGCGCCGCCCAGGCTCTCCGGGAAACAGGACGCCGTAGTACCCCTCGAGCCGCCGCCTGCTTGACGAGCGCGAGCGGAAACTCCTGAGCTTCGTCGAAGGTCATCACGTGCGGCCGATCTCGGCCTCGGCGAACGCGCGGACGGAGCGGCGCAGCAGCTCCTGTTCTTCGGTGAACGAGAAATCCACGGGACCTCCTCGGGGAATGAACGCGTCGGATTATAGCCAGGCCGCCCTGATGCCGCGCTAGGCGGGCCGCTTTCGCAGGGAGGCGCGATCGCGCGGTCGAGCCCCGCGTCGTCCACGTCGAGGTGCGTGACGAACCGCAGCCGGCCGCGTCCCATCGTGCCCGGCGAGGACGCCGCCGTCGCGAAGGTGCTCGAGCCACACGAGCGGTCGCTCGGGCGGATCGACCTCGGCGATGACGATGTTCGTCTCGACGTCCGGCCGGATCGATCCGCAGGCCGGCGATCCCGACCACGGCCTCCGCCAGCTGGCGCGCCCGCGCGTGGATCTATGCGCCAAGCGCGACGACGTTGTCCGCGAGCGCGATCCGCCCGGCCGCTGCGATCACGCCGACCTGGCGCATGCCGCCTCCCAAGCGCTTCCGGGCGACGCGCGCCTCCTGGATGAACTCGGCGCGTCCCGCACAGCAGCGAGCCGACCGGCGCGCCCAAGCCCTTCGAGAGGCAAAACAGCACCGAGTCGAACCCGGCAACGACCTGCGGCCGGGGAGCTGCCGAGCGCGATCGCGGCGTTGAGCACGCGGGCGCCGTCCAGGTGGACGGGAACGCCGTGCGCCGCGCCGCTCGCGATCAGCGCGCTCCTTTCGATCCATCGGGAGCACCGCGCCGCCCGCGTGGTTGTGCGTGTTCTCGAGGAGCACGAGCGTGACCGGCGCGTGGTAGTAGGCCTTCTTGCGGCACATGCGCCTCGACCTCCGCCGGATCCGGAACCCCGCGAACGCCCGCGACCACCACGCGGCAAGCACGCCGCCATACGCCGCCATCGCGGCCAGCTCGTAGTTGTAGACGTGGGCTGTTCGCCTCGACGATCGCCTCGGTGCCTCGCTGCGCGTGAAGCTGACCGCGATCAGGTTGCCCATCGTTCCGGACGGAACGAACAGGGCCGGCCGCGAAGCCCATCAGCGCCGCTGCCTCCCTCTGGAGCGCGATGACGGTTGGGTCGTCGCCGTAGACGTCGTCGCCGACCTCCGCCTCCGACCATCGCGCGGCGCATCGCGGCGGATGGCCGGGTCACGGTGTCGCTCCTGCAGGTCGACGAGCGCGCTCATGCGGGATCTCCGATCAGCTCGGCGAACAGCTCGTTCGATCGCACGCGTCCGGCCGGCGTCAACCGGACACGCGAGCCGTCCCAGGCGATCAGCCCGGCGGCTGCGCCGCGCTCCCAGGCCGCCGCGTGGCGCGTCATGAGGTCGGCGTCGTAGCGCGCGCCGAGCGCTCCGAGGTCGACCCCTTCGGCGACGCCGCAACCCCAGGAAGAGCGCCTCCTCCGAGCCGGCGATCGCGATCGTACGGCTCGCGCCAGTCGACGGGGAGACCGTCCCGCCGCGAGGTCGGCGAGGTAACCGTCGAGGTCCCGTCGGTTCGAGCGCCGCTCGCCCCGCGCACGTAGCCGTGCGCGCCGAGCCCGAATCCGGCGTACGGCGCGTCGGTCCAGTACTTGAGGTTGTGCCGCGAGCGATGGGCTGGCGCGCGCGAAGTTCGAGATCTCGTAGAGCGGAAGCCGGCGTCGTCGAGAACTGATCACCGTCCTGCTCGTAGAGCGCCGCCATCGCGTCGTCGCCGGCGACGCGCGTTCGCCCGTCCGCGGACGGAGCGCCCGCGACGGCGTGTCCTTTGTCTGACTCGAGCAGGTAGACCGACACGTGATCGGGTGCGAGCGCCGCGGCCTCGCGCAGCGGTGTCCGGCCAGCGCGACAGATCCTCGCCGGGAAGCCCGCGATGCAGATCCGAGCGAGACCGCGTGGGAATCCCGCTCGCGCGGGCGCTAGGCGACCGCGCTGCCGCAGCCGTCCGCGGCGTCGTGCGCCCGCCCGACGCGTCTGTCAAGACGCGCATCGTCGAGCGATCTGCACGCCCACGCTGATCCTGCGTGATCCCCGCGCGCGCGGAAGCCGCGAGCACGCCTCGGCGGTCAACGACTCGGGATTCCCTCCAGCGTGATCTCCGCGTCCTCCGAACGTCGAACCGCGCTGGATCGCCGCGAGAACGCGAGCCGCCTGGTCCGGGCTCATGCGCGAGGGCGTTCCGCCGCCGAAGAAGATCGTGTCCGCGGCCCCGTCGCATCGGGCTGCAACGAGCCGATCTCGGCGACCAGCGCGTCGAGGTACGCTTCGATCCGGTCGTCGCGCCCGGCGACCGTCGGAAAGTCGCAGTACGTGCAGCGCACCGAGCAGAACGGAAAGTGAGCGTAGATCCCCGAGCGGCGCCGGCCGGGCGCGCCGGCGGGCTCAGATCCGTTCGGCGGCATCGCGCACCACCCATCCGGTGAGTCCGTTCGGCAGGCGTGACCTGGAGCCAGCTCTCGCGCTCGCTCTGGATCGTCACCGCGATCCCTTCGTGCAGCGTGAACAGCGCCGCGTTGTTGAGGCCTGGACCCGGCCAACGCTTCGACCGAGGGCTTCAAGATCGACGGCGCGCGGCGTCCCTTCGAGACGCGCACCAGCTCGAGCGCCAGAGACAGGAGCACGAGCGAGCGTCGCCAGAGAGCGCTCCCGCGAGCGTCCAGCCCCAAGCCGGGCGTGAATCCTCCGGCCGCGACCCGCACCACGCGACGATCGCCGCCACGAGCCAGACGCAGGCGACGAACAGCCCGGCCTGCGCGGACACGCCCAGCCGGTCCTGCACGCCGCGACGGCGTGAAGCGACGCCCGCGGCGTCTTCGTCCTCGACGACGTCGCGGATCTTGGCGCGCGTGATCGCCAGGTTCGGCGAGATGTCGGGTCGGCCGGAGCCAGCCGGCGCGCGCGCTCGTAGTGGAGGATCGCCTCTCCGAGACGCCCGCGCTTGTACTCGGCGTTGGCCAGGTTGTACTCGAGTCGCGCGTCGGCGAGGCCGTACCGCAGCAGGCTGCTGAAATCCCTCGGCGGCCGCGTCCCAGTGGCCCTGTTCGTACGGCGCGGCACGGCGGCGTCGAACGTCTCCTCCGGGCTCGGCGCGAGCCGCGCGGCAGCGGCCGCCGAGCAGGACCGCGAACGGCGAGCGCGACGACCGCGTGCGCACCGCGGTCATGCGACCTCCTCGAGCGCGCGCAGGATCGCTCGCGGCCTCGGCGACGAGATCGGCCACGGCCTGCGGCTTCCCGGAGTCCGGCACGAAGCGCGCGAAATCGCACGTCTCGAGACAGGACCGGTACCGCCGCCGCGGCTCCGGCGGCGACCCCTTTGGCGCGCGAGGATGTCGTCGAGCTGGTCGTAGGTCAGACCCGACGCCGGGCGGTTCGCACGGTCGGCGACGTAGTCCACGAGCGCGCCCGCGACCTCTCGTGGAACGCCGTCGGCGAATCGCGCCGCCCGGTGCGCCGCGCGGTCGAGCCTCTTGCGCGGCCTTTCGCGCGGCGCGGCGCGCGCGGGCGAAGCCGTGGTCCGTCAGGAACCGCTCGCGGCGGCGACCGTACGCGATGCCCGCCGGGGCGAGGAGCGAGCGGCAGCGCGAGGAGCGCGACGAAGGCCCCCGTCCGATGGAGCGGCGGCCTCGCTTCCTCGAGCGGCCCGCGGCGCAGCTTCAGGAAGGCGATGTCCTTCGGTGTTCGCCTGAACCTCGCCGCGCGACGGCGATCGCCTCGCCGGTCCCGTTGCCGCGCCGCACCGTCAGCTCGGGAATCTCCGCGATCAGCTGCTTGTAGGCTCCGGACGCCGGATCGAAGTACGCGAACGCGGGCCCGGGATCTTGACCGCGCCGGGGACCAGCGGAACGACGACCCACTCCCACGTCTTGCGCGCCCCGAGATGGTCGGCCCCGGTCATCACGTCGTCCGAGGTCTTCGGCTCGTAGACCTTGACGTCCTGCGGTGCCGCGAGCTTCGGGGCGACCGCCGACTGCAGCGAGCCTTCGCCTTCGATCGTGACGCGCACGGCGACGGCCTCGCCCAGATCGAGCGACGAGCGGTCGGCGACCGACTTTCATGCCGGAACGAGCCCACCGCGCCGGAAAACTCGGCGGGGCGGCCGGCCTCGGGAAGCGGCTTGACGTCGAGCTTCACGGGGCGGTGCGCCGGACGATGTTGACGACGCCGCCGAGCGAGAAGAACGAGGCGAACGGATCGCGGCTCGAGCGTCGCACCTGGATCTGCGCCGAGAACGGCTGAATCGTCGAGCGCGCCCGGAGCCGCGTCGGGACGACGAGCTTCCGGGCGACCGGATACGCGTTGTACTGCGCGGCCGTTCATCGTGACGACGCTGGCGATCCGCGCCGGGATCGACCGGCAGATCCTCCGCCCAGAGCCCCGGCAGCGACGGCACGTCGGTCCAGGTGAAGCCGTTGACGGGCGCCGCCGCGTAGAGCGTCGACGTCGAGGCGGACCGGCTGGCCGCTGTAAACGGAGGACGCGCCGAGCTTCGCCTGCAGGAAGACGTCCGACCGAGGCGTCTTCCGTCTGCGTCGTCCGCGCCGTCGTCCCGCGCATCCCGGGCCCGGGAGCCGGCGGCGCGGGGCCGCTGCGGCCGGCCTCGACGTTGAACCGCAGCGGATGACGTGCGGTACGCGGTGCCGCCGACGACGACGTCGAACGGCGGGATCTCGGCCGGCCCCGGTCGCCGAGGGGACGAGGAAGTAGGTCAGCGTCAGCGCGCTCGAGCTCGATGATGCGGCCGTTGTCGAAGGAGTACGAGGAGTTGCGCGCGGACGACGGGCCCTTCGGTGACGCGCAGGTTCTTCATGGCCGGGAGCTTCGGCGAGGTCACGTCGGGGATCGACGACGCCGTCGACGCGGATCACCAGCCGGATCCTGCGTCGTTTCCGAGATCCGCCCCTGCGGCATGACCGATGGCGGACACGCGCACGTCGTCGGCGGCGCCGGCCGGCGACGCCGCGAGCAAGGCGACCGCGAGGAGAGGGCGGATCACCAGTCCTTCTCCGGCGTCGCGTCGTCTTTCGGGCGCTCGCGCCTGCTCGTTCTTCACGTTCTGCTTCTCTTGGTCGTTCAGGCGATCGAGGAGCTTCTCCGCCTCCTGCGGCGTCATCCCGCCGGGCTTCGGCTCGGGCTGCTTGTCCCGGGTCCTTCGGGCCGCTCTGCGGCCGACTTGTCGTCCTTCGGCTTCGGCTGTCGTCTTGCCGTCGAGCCTCGACTGCTGTGCTGCTCTGTTGCTATCCTGTTCTGATCCTGCTTCTGCTGGTCCGACTTGTTCGGCTGCTTCTGCTGCTGCTGCTTTTGCAGCTCGAGGGCGCGAAGCGCCATCTCGAGGTTGTGCTTGCGCGTCGGCGTCTTGCGGGCGCCCTTGAGCGCGCGCGTGTAGGCCTTGACGGCGTCGTCGTACTTCTCGTCGTGGAACAGCGCGTTCCCCAGGTTGTACGCGCGCGCGAGGAAAGGTCCGGGCCCGCGACGCCCAGCGCGTGCTCGTACGCCTCGGCCGCGCCCGCCCAGTTCTCCTGGCGGTAGAGAACGTTGCCGATGTCGTAGTGGAGCTGCGGCGCCTCGGGGATCGCGCGCCTGCGCCTTCTGATACTCGTGAGAGCGCGGGCTCGCCTGTCCCTTCGAGGTAGAGCGCGTTTCCCTTCTCGGTCCGTCGATGCGCCTCGCCGCCCAGCAGGGTCGACAGCCCGGCGAGAAGCACGAAGCGCGATCGGGCGTGTCACGACGATGCCCTCCGGTCGGAAATCAGGGTCTCGAGGACCAGCGCGGCGAGCGCGATCGCGAGCGGGATCTGGAACCGCTCGACCCAACGGGTCTTCAGCACCGTTCCCGATCCGGACGCGTCCATCGACGCGAGCGCCTTGGCGATGTCCTCGACCTCCCTTCCGCCGCCGGTGGCGCGGTAGTACTTTCCGCCCGTCTCGATCGCGAGCGTCCGTAGCGGCCGCTCGTCGAGACGGGTCGTGACGAGCTTCCCTCTGCATCCTTCTTGTACGCGCCGGACTCTCCGTCGGGTATCGGCGCACCTGATCGGTGCCGCAACCCGACCCCGTAGACGACGACACCCGCGCGCTTGACGGCCGCGATCGCCCCCTCGACGCCCCCTTCGTGATCCTCGCCGTCGCTGATCACGATGAGGGCCCGCCCCTTCGCCTCCGTCCCTTCGGCCGTGGCGGCCCGAGCGCGCGAACGCCTTCCTCGATCGCCGACGGCCAGCGCCGTCCCGGGAACGGAGACCGCCTCGACGTCGACGGCGTCCAGGAACAAGCGCACCGCCTCGTGATCGAGGGTCAGCGGACAGGCGATCGCGGGCTTCCCGGCGAAGGTCACGAGCGCGACGCGATCGCCTTCGAGCTGGTCGAGCAGGCTCGACGCCGCGCGCACGCCGCGCGCCAGCCGCGAGGGCGCCACGTCGGCCGCGGCCATGCTCTTCGACGTGTCCAGGACGATCGCGAGATCGATCCCCTTGCGCGTGATCGTCTCCGTGCCGTGCCCCCACTGCGGCCGCGCGGCGGCGACGATCCCCGCGGTCGCGGCGACGAGCAGCGCGATCGCCTTCGCGGCGCGCCGGTCGACGCTGACCTCGCCCCGGAATCGCGCCGACGTGGGCTCGCGTCCCGCGAACGCGGCGAGCGCCCGGCCGGCTGCACGAGCCCGCGTAGACCAGGAGCGCGCGAGAGCGGCACGGCGAGAAGCGCCCAGAGGATGGCGGGCTCGGCGAAGCGCATCAGGGGATCCTCCTGAGGCGCGTTCCCGCGAGCAGCAGCTCGAAGCCCGAGGAGGAGACCCGCGGGAAGCAGCGCCTGCACGAACTTCTCCGTGTAGAGGATGCGCATGCGGCTCTCGCATCTCGGTCTTCTCCGAGCCGTCGATCTCCTGGAACGCCTTCGCGAAGCCGTCGGCGTCCGCGGCGCGGAAATAGCGCGCCCGGTCGTCTCGGCGATCTTCTGCAGGCAGGCCTCGTCGAAATCGGCCTGCACCTTGACGTAGCGCCGTCCCCCTGCGGGTCGTCCACGAGACAGGGAACCTCCCCTCGGAGCCGACGCCGATCGTGTACACCTTGAAGCCCAGAGCGCGCGCCGCCTCCGCCGCCGATTCGGGCCCGAGCTGCCCGGCGTTGCTCCTGCCGTCGGTGACGAGCACCACGACCTTGCTCTTGGCGCTCGACGTGCGCATCCGGTTGACCGCGGTCGCCAGAGCCCATCCCGAGCGCCGTGCGATCCTCGCCCGGCGGCGCGAAATCGAGTCTCGTCGACGAACTGCAGCAGCATCTCGTGATCGAGCGTCAGCGGGCACCGCGTCGTCGCGACGCTCCCGAACGCGACGATGCCGAGCCGGTCGTCCGGGCGTCCCGGCGACGAAGCGCGCAGATGCACTCCTTCGCGACGACGAGCCGGTTCTTCGGACCGCGTGTCCTCGCACCGCATCGAGCCCGAGATGTCGAGCGCGATGACGATGTCGACGCCGTTCGACGACACGGTGGTGAGCGACGGAGCCGGCCTGCGGCCGCGCGAGCGCGACGACCGCGAGCGCGATGGCGCCGCCCCGCAGCCACGGCAGCAGCCTCTCGAGCCGGACCCACGGGCTCGCCGGGAGGCGCGACAGCCCTGACGGCGTCCGGGAAGGCGATCCGCGGGCCGCCCGAGCGCAACCGCCGCATCAGCAGCCAGATCACCCCGCCGGCGAGCGGCAGGAGCAGAGCGCCCAGGGCGTCGCCAGGCGCGTCATCGCGCGGCCGCCGCGGGCTGAGCCGCGACTGCGGTCTCCGCGGGTTTCGTCAGATCGACGAGCCGGTAGGCCTCCTCGACGGCGGCGCGGCAATCGGCGGGGCCGGCGTCGACGCGCGCGAACTTCACGCGGTCGCCCGACTCGAGCAGCGCGCGCGCGAGGAATCCGGCGTCCGCGGGCGCGCCGGCGTGCTGGAGCGCGCCCGGGACCTCGGAGGTCGTGCGCTCCAGGAGATCCACGCGGTAGCGGCCCTCGAGGTACTGCTTCACGATGCGCGTCAGCTCGTCGTAGAAGAGACCGATCCGCCCTTCCTCCGCGAGCCGCCGCGCGAGGAGCTTCTCCAGCTCCTCGTAGACCCACACGTGCGGCGGCAGCTTGCGGAACGGATCGACCGGCGCCGCGATCGGCGGCCGAGCCTCGCGGCGTACGCGGCGCCAGAGCCACCACGCCGCGCCGGCCGCGGCCAGGAGCGCCGCGAGCGCGATCGAGCGCCGACCTCAGCGGGCCGAAATCCGGCGGGATCGACGCGGGCGGCTTGAGGTCCATCGAGGTCCGGCGGCTTTTCGCCGGTCTTCGCCGCCGGAAGCGTCGCCTCGATCACCACGGACACCGCCTCGGTGGCGACGCTTCCGCGCGCTCCGTCCCTTCGCGACGGGAACCGCGACGGGCGGCACGGTCGACCGCGCCGAGCTGATAGACCGCGATGGTGCCGCTCCAGACCCGCGTCGCGGCGCCCGCGGCCGCGGGCTCCCATGCCGCCGGAGAGGACCTGGGCCGGACCCCACTCCACCGCGAGCGGCGCCGACGTCGACGGTCTCGTCCGGCTCGGCCGTCACCGTCAGCTGCGCGCTTGATCGCGTCGCCGACGTGCGCCTTCACGGGATCGAGCGTCAGCCGCGCCGGACGCGCGCCGACGCCCCGCGCGCCGCCAGGAGCAACCGCGAGGAGTACGCATCGCCCTCGCATCTCATGCCCCCGCGCGGGCGGCCTCGCCGCGCGCGCTCCCGGAAGAACACGAGAAGCGCGCGGTCGTAGTCGGCGCCCGTCGACAGCTCGAGGATCTCGGTCCCCGGTTTGCTTGAGCACGGCGCGCGTCGCGCGCGGTCTCCCGCTCCCAGCGCGCGGCGAAGAGCCGCCTGCACGCCGGCGTGGCCCGAATCGATGACGGTCGGGCGCCCCGTCTCGGCAGTCCCTCAGCGCGATGAGCCCGGCGTTCGGAAGCTGGCTCTCCCGCGGGTCCGAGATGGCGATCGCGACCAGGTCGTGCTTGAGGTTGACGCACGCGCAGCGTCTTGTCGTAGCCGTCGGCCTGGAAATCCGAGATCAGGAAGACCACCGCGCGCTTGGTGACCACCCGGCGCAAGACCTCGAGCGCGCCCCGGAGGTCGGTGCCCGTCCCCGCCGTCTCGAACGCCATCAGCTCGCGCAGCACGCGCAGGCCGTGCTGGCGGCCCTTGCGCGGCGGGACGAAGCGCTCGACGCGATCCGTGAACAGGAGCAGGCCGACGCGGTCGTTGTTGCGGATCGCGGAGAACGCCAGCAAGCGCCGCGATCTCCGCGGCGGTCTCGAGCTTCGTCGACGGCGCGCTCCCGAACCGGCCCGACGCCGGAGGCGTCGACGACCAGCATCGACCGTCAGCTCGCGCTCCTCGGTGAACTTCTTGACGAACGGGTGTCCCATCTTGGCGGAGACGTTCCAGTCGATCGTCCGCACGTCGTCGCCGGGCTCGTACTCGCGCACCTCGGCGAACTCGACGCCCCGCCCCTTGAACACCGAGTGGTAGGAGCCCGCGAGGCTTTCGTCGACCAGGCGCCGTGTCCGGATCTCGAGGCGGCGCACTCTGCGGAGCACGTCGCGAGGGTTCACGGCACCTCGACCGCGTCGAAGACGCGCTGCACGACCTCGTCGGCGGTGACCGACTCGGCCTCGGCCTCGAACGAGAGGATCAGGCGGTGGCGCATCACGTCGTGCCCGACGGCCTTGATGTCCTCGGGCGAGACGAAGCCGCGCCCGCGCAGGAAGGCGTGGCGCGCGCCCGGCGGTGATCAGGGCCATGGTGGCGCGCGGCGACGCGCCGTACTGGACCAGCCCCTCGAGATCGAGCTTGAAGTCCTTCGGCCGGCGCGTGGCCTGGACGAGCCGAACGGCGTAGTCCTTGATGCGGTCGTCGACGTAGATCGCGTGCATCGCCGCGCGCGCGCGCTCGATGTCTTCGAGGGCGACGACCGGCCTGACCTCGGGGACCTCGGCGCCCGTCATGCGGTCCAGGATCTGCCGCTCTTCCTCCGGACGATCGGGTAGTCCACGCGCAGCTTCAAGCAGGAAGCGGTCGACCTGGGCCTCGGGGAGCGGATAGGTCCCCTCCTGCTCGATCGGGTTTTGCGTCGCCAGCGACGAGGAACGGCGATGGGCAGCGGGTACGTGGTGTCCTCGATCGTCACCTGGCGCTCCTGCATCGCCTCGAGCAGCGCGCTCTGCACCTTCGCCGGAGCGCGGTTGATCCTCGTCGGCCAGCACGAAGTTCGCGAACAGAGGCCCCCTTGCGCGGCAACGAACGTCCCGTCCTTCTGGTTGTAGATCAGCGTGCCGGTGAGGTCGGCCGGCAGGAGATCCGGCGTGAACTGATCCGCCTGAAGCTGCCGTGCACCGCCCCGGCCAGCGAGCGCACGGCTAGGGTCTTCGCGAGCCCCGGCACCCCTTCGAGGAGCGAGGTGGCCCCGCGTGAGCAGGCCGATGATCATCCGCTCGAGAGCAGGTACTTTGGCCGACGATGACCCGCCGGACCTCGGCCAGGATCTGCTCGACGGCCGCGCCCTTCGCAGCTCGAACGCGATCTCTGAACTTCTGAACCGACTCGCTCATCGAACCTCCTTAGAGAGTTGGCACGCAGATGCGATCCCGGAGTTTGACGCGGCAATCGAACCCGATTGTAGGAATGCTCGCCTGGGGTGTCAAAAGGAGGGAAACTCCGGTCGCCGGTGGTACGCTCGCGCAACTGGCTCCATATGGGGCCTGACGAACGACAGCCGGGGCGTCGTCGCTTCGGGGTCGCACCGTGCAAAAGAAGCTCGCCGCATCAAGCGCTTCTACTCGTGACGTTCCGGTGCACGGCCGTCGCGGTCGCCGCGCCCCGGTTCCAGCCGGACCTGATGTGATGCGCGCAGTGCTCAGGAGCCAATGCGACCCGGCGGTCGGGGGCCAGTGCGCGCGCGTGGCTGGTCTCGTGGCTGGTGGTCCGCCGGATCAAGCAGCTCGCGTCCGCAGCCTTCGCTGATCAGCGGCGGCGATCTCACCCTGGCGGTCGCGACGCTCGATGGGACCGACGCAGGTCGGCGGATCTGGCGCAGCTCTTTTCAGCACGATGCTCGGCAACCTCTGTAACGTGCGTTGATCAGAGGCTCTGCAAGCGGCGCGTGCAGATCTCGCACAGCTCGGGCCCCTCACGCGCCTCCGGTGACGTTTCGGCGGCAGTCAGAACGCCGCGAACCGCCGGAATCGTCAACGACGCGCACCCAAGCTGATCGCCCGCGGGCGCTGACGCGCAGGCCGTCGACGAGCAAACAGGCGGACGCCTGGCGCGCTTCTACGCCACGCGACCTCACCGGCTCGGCCGATCGCGTCGCCGAGGCTACGGGCAAGAGCCGGTGAAGCGGCCGAGGAAGCGCCGATATCCGGCGCTGAGCACGGGCGCTGAGGCTCGCGCGCCGCGCGGCAGACAAGCGGATCGTCGATCCTGGCAATGAATGTTACGGTCGACGCGCGTCGGCGGATGCCGTGTGATGGGCTTCCAGAACCGTCCGCGCCGAGGAGAGATCGGCAAGATCGTGACGTTCATCGTCTCCCCGCCGGCGCAAACCGTCTCCTCGCGATCAACGCCACCATCGTGAAGCTCTCACGCGCGGGCGACGCCAGCCTCCCGCGGGTTCGCCGTGGTCGCCGCGAAGGCAGGCGGCGCAGCTCGGCCGTGGATCACGTCAGGCTTCGCTGATCGGATCGGGTCGGTGACCGCATCGAGATCCGCGGCGGCTCGCACGCTGTGGCCAGGAGCATCCGGGAAAAAGCGTCAGACCGCGGCCGGTGCCGCTCGCGATCTGGTGATGCGCGCCGCGTCCTTCGATCACGCAGTCCTGGACAAAGCGACGCGCGGAACCACCGACCGCTCCCTAACGCCATCGCGCGGAAGCGTCGATTGACGAGCAGCGCCGTCTCCCGCCCGCCAGGTCGACGAAGCCCCTCGAATCGGCTCGTCCGGCATCGCCCGCGACAACGCCCGAGAGGCACCGAGGAAACCTCGACGGCGACCTCCGGCCAGACGGCACCGATGGCGAAGCGCGTCCACCGCGACGCGCGAGCTGGCCCGGACGTCTCGATCAGATGAAGAGCCTGATCAGCGACCTTCCGGCTGCGGTGGCTGACGTGGACCCTCCGTGGCGTTTTCGTAGCTCGGCGAGCGCGGCGCGCGCGCAGATCGCGGGCCAGACCATTGCCGACGCTCGCCCCGCGGGACCGGATCCACCGCGTGCTCGCTGTCCCCGCCATGGCCGTTCCTGGTTGGCGGGATGGCGTGAGGGCGGCCGATCGCGGTGACTCGACCTGGCCTCCTTCGACGATGCGGTGCGTCGGCGAGGCGCGGCGCTCGCAGAACAGCCATGCGGCTGGCGGGCCCGCTCACCGGCTGCGTGCGTTCTTCGTGGCCGCCGCCAGGCTTCCGGAACCGTGGGACGCGATCGCTTCGCCAGCTTCCGGTCACGTGGCGATCGACGTAGTCGCCTTCACGTCCTTCTCCATCGCTGGCGGTGCTGCTGGCGGCGGCGTCGCCGCCGCGTTTCCCCGACATGGATCTTCTCCGCCTGTTCCTCGATCTGGAAACGTCGCCGAAGCGAGAGCGCATCGCCGGCTCCGGTCTCGCCACCAAGGGTGGACGAGCGCGATGCGGGCGAGACCGATCTGCGCGAGCTCTTCCGTCACAGCGTGACATTCGGTCAGGATGGCGGCATCGATGGGCTTCGATGCGATGAGCCCCCTCGCCAGCACGCTGCCGAATCGTCTGATCGGGGCTAGCTGACGCCGGGGTCGACCGGATCGCCAGGGGCGCTTGACGCGGCGCGTCTCCGCGACGCGCTCGTCCGTCTCGAGCGCATGGTCGATCGCGCGGAGCTGCCAAAACGGACCAGCAGTGTGACGACGGCAGAGCGCGCCCCGCTTCAAGAGAACTCCCGGGGCTCCCCGCACGGACGCCCTCGACGCGCTGGCGCGCGGGACGACGCCCCGGCCGACCGACGGGCGGCAGCGCACGCCCAGCGGAACGCATCGATGCCTGACGGCGCTGGCCGGATGCGTCGAGCTCGCGTTGGTCGAGGAGACGGGGACTGACGTTCCGCGCCTGTGCGCGCGCGGCGGGCGACGTCCCCGGACGCCTCGCGAAGCTCGTGCAGGCTGATGCGGGATCGATCTCGCCGATGGCCGCGGCCCGGATCGGGACGTTGCTCCGACGGACGCCTCCAGGCCGTCACAATCGCGCCCAACCTGCCCTCCGGGCGCTGGCTGCAAGAAAGTCGCCGCCCTCGGAGGAGGTCGACAAAGCTTCACGCCCGTCGGCTCGATCGCCAGGCGCCGCCCGAGTTCGGAGCGCCCCCAGGGTCTCCAAAGCCGCCGCCAGCGGTGAGGGAAGTGATCGTGGTCGCTGCACATCGAAGAAGATCGTTCTCGATCTGATGATCCTCGATCAGCTTCATCGATCTCGGTCCTTCGCGCCAGACCGCGGAGCGCCGCTCGCGCCGCGTGAAGCCGAGAGCGCCGCGGCGCCGGCTCGCGCGCCGCAGCCAATGACGGGCCACGTCGACATGCGCTTGCTCCCGTTCTCGAGATCGCGCATCGGTCACAGGCTCGAGGCGGGCCGTGGACGGTGCCTCTCCCGCAAGCTCGGCGAAGCCGGTGACGTTCGACGTCCAGGGCGACGACGTCCGCATCGATCGCAGCCGCTCCGAGCGGCCCATCGATCCCTCCTCCATGCGCAGGTGGGAACGCCCTCGATCACGGGCTGTCCCCCGGCACGGCGGGCAGCGAACCAAGGCGGCGGGCCGCCTGAGCATCGCGCGTCAGGCGGCACGCCTCCGGACTCTCGATCCGCATCGAGGACGGACGGATCGCAGGCTCGACCCCCGCCGCCTGGCTGCAGCGCCGCCATCGAACGCGGCCTGTTGACGCCGCTCGAAGCCGTCCGCCTCGCAAACGAAGAAGCCCTCATGCTGATCACGCTTCCGGGATTCTCCGACCGTCGACACGACGAGCAGGTTTCCGGGCGGGTCGGCATGGACGTCGTGAAGCATGCCGTGGAGGCGATGGGCGACGGTCGAGCAACGAGGCGCCGGCCCGCCGCGGGGCGCGGTTCGGTCCGCGCTTCCGGCGACGGTGGCTCGTCCAGGCGTGTAGCGTCGTGCGGGCCGGCGGCAGTGTGTCGTTCCGCGGTCCTCTCGCCGCGCTCCTGCGGATGGCACCGATGGACGACCACGGCACGGTGTGGCGCGATGGCGCGCCGGTTCTCGAGCGCCGCGCGCAGAGAGATCCCCGTGTGGCGCTGCTGCGACGTCCTCGGCCTTGAGCCGCTCGACGGGTGGCGGCGATGGCCCTGATCGCTGAACGTCCCGGGGAACCACGATCGGGATCGAGGCGACGAGGTCGTCGCGCGCCGTGAGATCGTGGTCCGCCCGCTCCCCATGCCGCGTTGTCCGACTCTCCGGCTACTCCGGCGCGGCGGTTCTGGAGGATGGCTCGATCGTGCTCGTGCTCGATCCCGCGAATCTTCGCTCTGGCCTAGGCGATGTGCTTCTGCAGCAGGCTGCGGATCAGATCCTTGGGGAGGGCCCCGATGGTTTGATCCACCACGCGGCCGTCCTTGAACACGACGAGCGTCGGGAATGCTGCGGATGCCGAAGCGGGCGCGACAGATCGCCGTTCTCGTCCACGTTGACCTTGGCCACCGTCGCCTTTCCTGCGACCTCGTCGCGGCGATCTGATCGAGGTAGGGGGCGATCATCTTGCACGGTCCGCACCACGCGGCCCAGAAATCCGACGAGCACCGGACCCTGCGCGTTCTTGATGGTCTCGTCGAAGCTGTCGTCGGTAAGATGCACGATCTGAGGGCTGGCCATGGTGTTGCCTCCTCGAGTGTCCGCTCTCGCGAGGCGCAGGCAATCCAGCACGCGGGCTGAGCGACGTCCCGCGGCGGTCCTGCCGCTCGCCGCGCGCGCGCCGGCGCTTCGGACAGAACTTCCTGACCGATCTCGGCGCGATTCGACGCGATCGTCGCCGCGCTCGCGCCTGCTGCCTTCGGAGAACGTCCTCGAGATCGGTCCCGGCCGCGGCGCGCTGACCGAAGCGCTGCTCGACGCCGTGCCGGCGATCGTGGCCATCGAGATCGATCGCGACCTGGCCTGCACTCTCGCGCCCGCTACCCCGACGATCGCCTGCGCCTGATCGAGAGGGACGTTCTCGACGTCGCCTTCGACGACCTCGCGCCGTCGGCGCCGCTCGTCATCGCCGGCAACCTCGCCGTACAACATCTCGAAGCCGGTCGCGATGAAGCTGGTCGTCGAGCGCCGCGCCGTCTCGCGCGCGGTGCTCATGTTCCAGCGCGAGGTCGCCGACCGGCTGACCGGCTTCGCCCGGGCGACCGGCGCGTACGGCCCGCTGACCGTGCTCGACCGGGCAGGCGTACCGGATCGAGCGGCTGTTCGATCTGCGCGCCGGGCGCGTTCCGCCCGCGTCCGAAGGTGCGTCTCCACGGTGACGCGATGGACGCGGCGCGAGGACGACGCTCTCCCGCCGGACTCTCGTCGCTCCGCTCATGGCGGTGCTGCGCGCGCGCGTTCGCGCACCGGCGCCAGACGCTTCAGAAGAACCTGCGCGCGCGCCCTTCCGGGCGGCGAGATCGCCGCGGTGCGCGTCCTCGCGCGAGCGGGCGTCGACGGCGCGCTGCGCGCGGAAGCGATCGCGCCGGACGGGTTCGTCGCGGCGCGCGCGTGGCCGTCCGAGCGCGGCCGCTACGGCTATGATGGCGCTCGTGTCGCGCGCCCTCCCACTCGAAATCGTCCCGCTGGGCGGCCTCGGCGAATTCGGCATGAACCTGATGGTCTACCGCTACGGCGGGGACTGTCTCGTCGTCGACGCCGGGATGATGTTTCCCGGGGCCGAGCACTCTGGGGGTGGACGTCGTCGTCCCCAACATGGAATTCCTCGACGACTGCGGCACGATCCACGCCGTCGTTCTCACGCACGGGCCACGAGGATCACATCGGCGCCCTTCCGTTCCTGCTCGCCCGCCGCGACGTCCCGGTCTACGGGTCGCCCTACACGCTCGGGCTCGTTCGGGGCCGCCTCGCGCAGCACGACGCTCGACGTCGCGCCACGCCTTCTGGCGCTTCCTCAGAGACGGCACGCCGCTCACGCTCGGACCGTTCACGGTGACGACCCTGCCGGTCTCGCACTCGATCCCGCAGTCGTCGATGCTCGTCCTCGAAACGCCGCGTCGGACGGATCGTGCACACGGCCGACTTCAAGCTCGATCCTGTATCCGCTGGCCGAGCCGGGACCGACCTCGCGCGCTTCGCGCGGCTGGGCGACGAGGGCGTGCTCGCGCTCCTGTCCGACAGCACCAACGCCGAGCTTCCCGGATTCACGGCGGGCGAGCGCGACGGTCGGACCGGCGCTCGACCGGGCGATCGCGCGGCGCGCGGACGCGTCCTGGTCACGACGTTCTCGAGCAACATCCACCGGCTCCAGCAGGTGATCGACGCCGCCGTCGCGCACGGGAGGAAGCGTCGCGATCGTCGGCGCGTCGATGGAGTTCCACACCGACGTCGCCGCGAACCTCGGCCTGCTGCGCATCCCCGCGGGGTCCTCGGTCACGGCCGAAGCCGCGATGAACCTGCGCGTCCGAGCGCGCCCTGTTCTCGTCACCGGCTCGCAAGGCGAGCCGACGTTCGCCCTCGCCCGCATCGCGGTCGACAAGCACCGCGACGTCGTCGTCTCCGACGGGGATCTCGTCCTCCACAGTCGCGCGATCGATCCCTGGGAACGAGAAGAGCATCGGCCGGATGATCAACCACCTCCTGCGCGCGAGGCGACCGTCGTCACGCCGCAGGACGCGCCCATTCACGTCTCGGGGCATCCGCGCCGCGACGAGCTCGCGCTCCTGATCCACCTCCTGCGCCCCAAGTTCCTCCTGCCGATTCACGGCGAGTACCGGCAGCTCGCCGCCCACGCCGCGATCGGCCGAAGCTGCGGGCTTCCTGCCCGAGCGCGTTCTGCCTGGCGGAATCGGGCGATCTGATGGCGCTGACCGAGGACGACTTCGACGCGGGTCGAGCGTGTGCCCGTCGGCCAGGTCTTCATCGACGGGGCGCTCGACCGGGTCGATTTCACGATGCTGCGCGACCGGCGCCAGATCGCGGGCGACGGCATCGTGGTCGCGGTCGTCGCCGTCCACCGCGAGAGCGGCTAGGTCTCGGGGCTCGCGGAGATCGCCAGCCGCGGGTTCGTCTCCGACGCCACCGAGGAGCGAGCTCCTCGCGAGGCGCGCAGGCGTCGTCGCCCTGTCGCCTCGCCGACACGTCGCGCGCGAGGAGCGGACCGACGAGGGTCTCCTGAAGGCCAAGATCCAGGCCGGATTGCGGACGCTTTCTGCGCAAGCGGACGCAAAAGCGGCCGCTGATCATTCCCGTGATCGTTGAGTTGTAGACTGGCGAGCCTATGGACGTCACCTTTCGAAGCTTCGGAAGAAGGGCTGGTTCGACGAGGTCGCGGGGCTGCTGCTCCTGCTGTTCACCGCGATCACGATCGGCGCGCTGGCGAGCTACACAGCGCCGATCCGACCTGGTTCCAATCGCAGCCGATCGTCCACCGAGCCGCGAACTGGACCGGCCGCGTCGGCGCCACGCTTGGCCGAGCTGCTGTTGCAGCTCCTGGGGACCGCGGCGTTCCTCGTTCCCGGTGGTCCTGCGCCGTCACGGGCTGGAACCGATTCCGCGGGAAGAGCGTCGCGGCCGTCCTACGGCCGGCTGCTCGGCCTGCTGGCGCTCGTCGCCTCGCTCGCGACGCTCCTCGACCTGCTCTACGGCTCGATCCGCTACGGCGGCGAGGTCTTTCCGGCGGGCGGCTACGTCGGCGCGAAGCTCGCCGGGCTGCTGACGGCGCTGATGAACCCGCTCGGGGCGATCCTCACCGCGGCGACGCTCCTCGCGGCGACGATCGTCCTGACCACACGCTTCTCCTTCGCGAGCGCCGCCGTGCGCGTGGGCGACGGGATGGAGGGACGCTCGCGGCGGGCCGCGCGTGGCTTCTCGGCCTACCGCGAGACCGAGCGCCGCGAGGCGCAGAAGAAGGCTCTCGAGAAGAAGCACGCGAAATCCGCGGCCGAGCGGCAGCAGCGCGCCGAGGCCCGCTCGCCGTGCCGTCGACGGCCCAGGCCGTCGATCCCGTCTCGACGACGCCGACCGAGATCGACCTTCCCCGCGCGCGGCCGAAGGTGTCGGCGCGCCCGCCACCCCCAAGCCCAGCCCCCGCCCCCAAGCAGCAGCAGCTTCTCGCAGGCCAGCCCGGCGGGCGGCTACGCGCTTCCGCCGCTCGAGCTGCTGAACGACCCGACGCCGCAGGAGGGCGAGAACGAGAAGGACCTGCTCGCGCGCGCGCAGCTGCTCACGGACAAGTTCCACGAGTTCGCCGTCGATGGGAAAGGTCGTCGCGATCCACCCCGGCCCGGTCGTGACGACGTTCGAGTTCGCGCCCGAAGCGGGCGTGCGCTACTCGAAGATCGTCGGGCTCGTCGACGACCTCTGCCTCGGATTGAAGGCCGAGTCGATCCGCATCGACCGCATCCCGGCCGCTCGACCGTCGGCATCGAGGTCCCGAACAAGCACCAGGAGGTCATCTTCCCGCGCGAGCTCATGGCGTCGGAGAAGTTCCGCGCACGCGAAGTCGAAGCTGACGCTCGCCCTGGGGAAGGACATCAACGGCGACGTCTTCACGGCCGAGCTCGAGCGCATGCCCCACCTCCTGATCGCGGGCGCGACCGGCGCGGGAAAGTCGGTCGGCCTGAACGGGATGATCACGAGCATCCTCTACAAGGCGACCCCGACCGAAGTCCGCTTCATCATGATCGACACCAAGATGATCGAGCTGGGGATGTACGCCGAGATCCCGCACCTGCTGATCCCGGTCGTCACCGACCCGAAGCACGCGTCGACCGCGCTCAAGTGGGCGGTGCGCGAGATGGAGCAGCGCTACAAGAAGCTCGCCTCGGTGGGCGTGCGGAACATCGAGCAGTTCAACCAGGCGCTGCTGCGACCAGCCCGGGCGCACGCTCAAGGACGACAAGACCGGCGAGGACAAGGCCGCTCGCCACCGCTCCTACATCGTCATCGTCATCGACGAGATGGCCGACCTGATGATGGTGTCCTCGGCCGACGTCGAGGAGTCGATCATGCGCCTCGCCCAGATGGCGCGCGCCGTCGGCATCCACCTGATCCTCGCGACGCAGCGCCCCTCGGTGGACGTCATCACCGGCACGATCAAGGCCAACTTCCCGCGCGCATCGCGTTCTGGCGTCAGCCAGCGCGTCGACTCGCGCACGATCATCGACCAGCAGGGCGCCGAGCACCTCATCGGCCGCGGCGACATGCTGTTCCTCCCGTCCGGGTCCGGGCGCCTCGCTGCGCCTGCACTCCGGCTACATCACCGGAGCCGAGCTGAACCGCGATCGTGGCCTTCCTCAAGAAGCAGGCGAAGCCGCGTCTACGACGAGTCGGTCCTCAAGGAGCCCCGAAGAGGCGCGACGGCGCGTTCGACGCGGGCGAGCGCGACACGATGTACATCGACGCGGTCAAGCTTCGTGCTCGCAGGAAGGGATGTGCTCGATCACCTTGATCCAGCGCCGCATGCGCCTGGGCTACGCGCGCGCGGCCCGGATCGTCGACATGATGGAGCAAGAAGGAATCGTCGGGCCCGCCGACGGGAGCAAGCCCCGCGATCTGCTCGTGGGCCCGGAGATCCTCGAGACCCTGAGCTCCGCTCAGGTGAAGACGGGGCCGCTGGCCGCCGCTCCTCTCACCGCCGCCGTCTTCGTGATCGCACCTTCCCCTCCTCGGCGCCGGCTACGTCCAGGACGACCACGTCGCCGTCGGAAGGGAACGCCATCGTCGCAGGCGGGCGCCCGTCCGCCATCCTCGGCGCGTCGTACTGGAAGGGCGCGCGGGCGGCGACCGGACGCTCTACCGTCCCGTCATCGTGGCGAGCTTCGCGCTCGAGCCGCCGCGACCGGGGCGCGACACGCCGTCCGTGTCTCACGCGATCAACCTGATCCTTCACGCCGTGGTCTCGCTGGCTGCTGTACGCCCTGGCGGTCCGATTCGGCGTCGAGCCCACCGCCGCGCTCCCTCGCCGCCGCTCCTCTTCGCCGTGCTCCGTCGAAATCCGAGGCGGTCGCGAACGTCGTCGGCCGATCCGAGCGTTCCGTCGGCCCTGTTCACGCTCGCGGCCGTTCGATGCGCCCTGCCGAGGTCGGTCGGCGGGGCCCCGCGGGGCCGCGGCCGTGCGTGCTCTGGCGTGTGCGGGTCGAAGCGAGACGGACTCGTCGCGCTCCCCTCGTCGTCCTCGTGCCGCCCTCTGGCGGGAACGCGCTGCTCGACATCGCGGCGACGATCGCCCTCGAGCCTCCTCGCGTTCACGATCTTCGCCGTCGTTGCGGACGCGCGCTCGAGGCTTTCTTTCTTCCTCCGCAGCCCGTGCCCACGATCGACAACCCGCTCCGGTCGTCGAGCACGGCGTGCGCTACGTCGCCACCGCGCTCGGCCTGATCGCGCGTTACGCCCGCATCGTGCTCTTCCCGTTCGGCCTGCGCGAACGACTACTTCCGGCGCGTCTCCATCCCGATGGAGCGGTCGTTCTCTCGCGTGGAGACCGATGGTCGGCATCGCGATTCTCGGCGCGTTTCGCTAGTCACCGCGACGCGCGGCCGCGTGGCGGCGCTGTTCGTCGCCGATGCACCGTGCTCCCCTACCTCCTGGTCGAGCAACCTCCTGGTGCCCGGTCGGGGTCGATCTTCGCCAGAGCGTTCTCTATCTCCCGTGGCGCTCGGCCGTAGCCTTCGCCCTCGGCGTTCGCCATTCTACGAGGCTCGGCCGAAGGGCGGCGTCGCCGCGGCCGTGCGGCGATCGTGGTTTTCGGCGCGGTCGATGTTCGCGCGATCGCCTCGACCGGAAGCCGACGATGCGACGATCTTTGCGGTCACGGCGCGGAACAATCCGCAAGAGCCCGCGCGCGCCGTACTGCCTCGAGACAGACGACTGAGCGATCGCGAACTGGCCGGCGTTCGCTGGACCGTGGCACGAGAAGGGCGTCGTCGCTCGCGCAGAAGGGCGATCTTCCGAGTCGGAGCGCGCCATGCGCGAGTCGCGCTGACGTCGAGCTCCACGCGCGCTGAGGCCGCGCCTCGACCTCGGCATCGTGCTCCACTCGCGCCGGGGCGCGCGATCCTCGGCGCCGGCGGAGCTGGAGGTGCGGAAGGCAGCCGCTTCTCGATCCCGGACGACCCCGCGCCTACGCGGAGCTGGGCCACCTGCGCTACGAGCGCGGACGGATGCGGACGGCGCGGTCGGAGGCCTACCAGGCATCGCCGTGTGTTGCTCGGCCGCACGGACCTCCTGCCCCGCCTGCCGAGAGCCTGAGTGCAGAAACATCAGTTCTTCACCTGAGGGTCTCGCTCCGACCCGCAGTCGAGTCGGTCGCCGGGTCGACTGACAATGGAGAGACCCTGACCCCTCGAGGTTCGTCGAAACCGGGAGATGTCCGAACCAGTTCCTATTCCCTCCTCGAGGATGCGTTCGCGCCAGCGTGACGTGCAGCGACCTCGATCATCTCGCCGTCCATCGCCACGACCCCTTCGGCGCCACCGCTGCCGGCCTTCCCACGCCGCGAGAACGCGCCTCGCCCAGGCGAGCTCCCGCGTGTGCTCGCTGAAGACGTCGTGGACCACGGCGACCTGTGCCGGGTGGATGCAGCCTCTTGCCGTCGTAGCCTAGAGTTCTCGCGATGGCGGCATGGCCCGAAGTCCATCGTCATCGCGGTAGCGAAAGTAGACGGAGTCGTGATCGCCAGGTGGCCGTACCGGCGCGCCGCGAGGAGCACCCGGCTCAACGCGTGATGCTCCCATGCTGCGGCCGGATCGGGCCGCGCCTCAGCGACGACGTGCAGGTCGGCCGAGCCCGACGATCGCCATGCACACCGCGGCGTGCGCCCCATCAGCTCCATGGCGCAGGCGACGCCGGCCGCGGTCTCGATCATGAGCGCCGTCGCGGCGCCGTGGTCGGCGAAGCGCGCGGCCAGCGCGTGGACGAATTCGGGGTCCTCCGCCTTGGGAGAACCGACGATCGCCGGCTTGGCGAAGCCCACCAAGCGTCAGATCCTCGGTGGAGGCCCGAGGCGGCCGCCGTTCACCCGGAGCATCCACGGCCGCTCGCCGGCGAGCAGCGCCCGACGCGACCGCGAGGCGGACGTGATCGCGCGCCGCCTCCTTCTCGCCGGGGCGACGCCGTCCTCCAGATCGACGAGGACCAGATCGGCGGCGAGCGACGGGATCTTTCGAGAAACCTCGCGGCGGCGAGGCCGGGACGTACGAGCACGCTCCGGGGGGGCCCGTCATGCGCGCCAGTATCCCGCGATCGGGCCGCCGGCAGGCCAGGCAGCGCGCTCGGCGTCTCCGGCGCGCGTCAGGTAACACGGAAGCCGCGGCGCGCGATCACGGTGGCGCCGCACGACGGACAGCGCGTGTCCTCCAGCACCGCCGACCTGCACCCGGCAGGTTGCCGGCATAGACGTAACGCAGGCCCGCGTCGCGGCCGATCGCCGCGGCGCGGATCAGATCGCGAGGCGAGCGTCATCGCGCGATGCGGTCATCTTGTAGTCGGCGTGGAACGCGGTGACGTGCCACGGGATGTCCGGCGAGACCGACGACGAGAAACGCGTCAAGGTCGCGCAGCTCCGCCGGGATCGTCGTTGAACCCGGGATCAGGAGCGTCACGATCTCGAGCCAGAATCCCATCGCGTGAAGGCGCTCGATCGTGTCGACGATGTTCTTGAGCTTGCCGCCCAGCTCGCGGTAGTGCGCGTCCCTGAACCCCTTGAGGTCGACCTTGTAGAGGCTGACGTACGGCCGGATGAACTCGAGCACCTCGGGCGTGGCGTTCCCGTTCGAGACGAAGCCGCACACGATGCCGGCCGCCTTCGCCTTCGGCGAAGACCTCGACGGCCCACTCGGCGGTGATCAGCGGCTCGTTGTAGGTCGAGACCATGACCGGCGCCTTCGCGCCGACGGCGAGCGCGACGAGCTCGTCGGGCGCGACGTCCCGCGGGCCCGCAAGCGCCGCGGGATCGCGCAGCGCCTGCGAGGTCACCCAGTTCTGGCAGTAGCCGCAGTGGAGATCGCAGCCGAGCATCCCGAACGAGAGCGCGTCGGCCCCGGGAAGCGCGTGGAAGAACGGCTTCTTCTCGATCGGGTCGACCTGCAGCGCGCCCACGTAGCCGCTGGGGACCATGCAGCGTCCCGGCCCGGTTCGACTCTCACGCGGCAGATGCCGTCGAGCCCGGGCAGGATCGCGCAGCGATGGGCGCACGCGAAGCATTTCACGCGGTCGCCGTGAGCTTCTGTAGAGCAGCCCTTCGATCGCGCGCCGATCGAGGAGCCTCGGCGAGCGGAACGACCGCGGGATCGAGGCGACGTGGCATCGGCAGAGCACCTCGACTCGAGTCTACCTGTTGCCGTCGTGACGTGCAAAGGGGGCGACGCCTCGATCTCGTCTCGAGCTCCGTGCGCGCCCGCTCGGTAGACGGGGTCGAGTCGCACGGCTCCGTTGCAACGCCGCGATCGCCTCGTCGCGGCGGCCCAGGTCCGCGAGATTCACCCCCAGCGGTCAGCGCCTCGCGTCCGTCGGGAGCAACGCCGCCGCGCGCTCAGAGAAACGGCTCCGCTTCTGCGACACGCCCCTGGTGCTGAAGGAGGGTCCCGAGAAACAGCCAGGCGTTCGCCAGCTCGGGATCACGCCGCAGCGCCTCGCGAAACCTCGTCTCCGCGTCCGTCGTCGAGGCCCAGTTGCGCGAGCACGCGGCCCAGCTCCATGGCCAGCTTGGCGTCGTCGGGCCGCAGCGGCAGGGCCGTCTCGTGGCGGCGCGTGCCTCGGCGAGCCGACCGGCCTTCGCGTAGGCGTAGCCCGAGCTGACATGCACGTTGCTGTACAGTGGGCACTGGCTCGGCGGCGCGCGCCAACAGGGCGATCCCTCGTCGAACCGCTCCCGCTCGACGAGCTCCAAGCCGAGATTCGTCAGGGCGTGCACGCTGTCCGGGGCGCGTTCGAATCCTCGGCGCAGGATCGAGACGGAATCGCGCCACGGCGAGAAGCGCATGACCGGTCGCGAACGCCAACGCGACGATCAGGACAGCCCGCAGCCGTGGCCGTCGCCTGCCGCATCCGGGCGGATCGGAGCCGCAACCAGGTCGGAGGCCAGAGAACGCGAGCGCGCGCGAAGCGGTCCGATGAGGGCGAGATAGGCGTAGCGGTCGGCCACGATCTGCGTCCCGAACCTGACGATGCCGACGACCGGAAGGAGCGCGACGACGTACCATGCCCCAACCCACCGCCAGATAGCGCCTCGCGCGGACATACGGCGCGACGGCGGCTCGTCATGACGGCCAACACGGGTCGCGGACGCGGCGACCTCGAGAGCGGCCCTCGAGCCGAGCGTCGTCGGGTAGAAGAGCGAGAGGTCGCCTCGGCCAGACCATGCGAACCAGGTACCAGGCGAACGCGAAGATCGGTGTGGCGCCAGCGCGCGCCGAACGCTGGAAATCCTGAGCCGAGCCCAGCGCCCCTGCCTCCTGCTGAGCGGCCCACGTCGCGACCGGCGGCGACCGCCGCGAGCGCGGCGAAGGGCGCCTTTTCGAGAAGGAGGCGCGACATCCCCGGACCCGCGCTCCGGCGGCAAGAGCGGATTCTCCCGAGCGGCCAGAAATCGAGAAGGAGGAGCAACCCGGAAGGACCACCGCCATCGGCTTCGCCGCCAGAGCGGCCGCGCAGGCGGCGAGCGCCGCCGTAGCGCACGCGTCCTCCGCGCCGCGCCCAGGCGACGTAGGCGATGAGCGTCAGCAGGAGGAAAAGCATGCACAGCACGCTCTTGCTGCGAGATC
>ERZ1370068.6666-contig-5637_pt1 | contig 56242 bp, 105 predicted proteins | sample MGYA00561227_ERZ1370068 | MGnify/ENA primary metagenome ERZ1370068 (study PRJEB38410, sample SAMEA6850437) | metagenome | study: Metagenomic assessment of the ecological functions of the soil: analysis of the soil microbiota associated with the... | reverse complement strand
GTTACGTATTGCTTCAGTCTCCTTGCGGAGAGCTTAGTTTCGGACTTCGAGGTGGTCAGCGTCCCCGATGACCGCAACCTCGCCCTTGATCTGCGCCGTCTCACGGCGTAACAACTGCGCGGCATCAGCGGCCGCCCTGACCGTCCATCTCCGCGCTTGCTGCCCGTGACCGGCTCACCCGATCCAGGAACTTCTTCTTCGTGGGGTTGTAGGTCGAGAGCGAAAGCCAGCTTCCTGCTCGATCCGCCTCCCACTCCTCGAGGGACACTGCCTGAGCAACCTTTGCCGTCTGAAACTCGTGTGTGATGGAAGTTGCGTCCCACGTATTTTCTCGTCGATCACTCGCTTGAATTCATGCGGGGACTTTGAGTCGTCCACTTTTCGTCCACGCGAAGGCTGCGGTGGATTTCCGCGAAGCAGCGGTTTTTGCCCGTTGATGGGGCCACAGGAGTGTTCGTGGCGACAATCGCTACGGCAGTTACGAGGGAGAGTAAAAACGGAATCGCAGTCTCGGTCGTTTTCAATTCGTCTTGCGGTCTGGATTTTGCGCGGGGTGTCAGTTCTAAATTCCACATGGCTCCTCTTCCCTGAGTCGCCGCTGCCCTTAAACGACGACTCTCTGTACCACTTTCGACCACTTTTTGCCCGTCCTGCACGCCTAAATGGTTTATTGTCAATACGAAGGTTGCAGGTTGAGACGGAGGCCGGAGACCAAAATCGCCATAAGCGCAAGAAGTTGTGGTTAACCGAGGATCGGTGACCACAACGAGGTTGGATTGGGAAGGTGGTTCCTGCAAGCTAAGTTGACGCGTGGGGCCTTGCGTTTTTCGATAGCCTCTGTAAAATCTGTGGAGAAATAACCACGAGCATTGAAGTTGAGTTCTGTGCGCTTCAGGGCACCTTTTTCCCGCACTTCTGGCGCGATGTTATTTCCGGTGATTGCGAGCACGGCGACCTGGATTGCCTTTGTCGCCGACTGACTGTTGAAAGGCGAGGCCGCTGCCGCTGCGCCCGCGCAGGCTCCGCCAGAACACCTTCCCTTTCCGAGCAGATATCGGATGGCCGCAAGTCAATCTCCGCTTCTCCGACCAGCATGACCTTATCGACACGACTAAGTGACGGATCTCCGTCACATTTCGCCTCTTCCGGGCGTCCACGGGTCGCCAAACCATCTGCCGATTGTGTCGCACGTATTGGTCGGAACGGCACGTCCTTCGCGCCACGACAGGAAGAAGCCATGACGGCGCGCGCTCGGCCCTCGCACACCCACGATGCAAACATCCGGCGACAACTGTTTAGGAAGCAGCTGCAACGCCACGGATCCCAGCGCCGTGTCTCCCATCGGCGCATAAACGTCATCGGTCACGATGGATTCTTGCTCAAAGATCTCCATCGCAATCGTCGCCGGGCCGGCAGGGCAGGTCCGGGTCTGTGGCATCGTTCAGAAAGTGGATTCCCGTCGCGCTGCGAGAATAATCGCGCGCGGCACAGTGCATGCGGAAGCCAAATCAGATGCTCACGCACTCCACGATCTTCGCGTTGAGCGCTGCAATCTTCGCCCGCTTTGTTGGATTCGGATTGCTTGGAAGAAAAAATGGTACAGGCGAGGCCGTGGCGTCTTCGCGGCGTAGTTTACGACAGCCGCGCCATGATTGCCTGTGCTTGATGCAACCACCTCTCTCACCGCACGCTTTCCGAGATTTACCGATAACGCCCATGAGGCGCGCCTCCGAAGGAGGCGAACGAGCCCGTCGGCAGGTCGGTTTCCATTTTTTCGGATCAAACACCACAGTCCTCGGTGGTTAAGGGGCACGCGCGCCACCAGCCGCGATGCCGGGAAGTACCGAGCCAACAACACCTTCGCTTCGTTGACCGTAGCAAGTGACACCGCCATGTTATGTCCCCGTTTCACCAAAAACCGTCGGCACGCAAAAACGCAAATATTATTGCGACCGAATACATATTCGCGATGATCCAAAGTTACCAAAGTGGGCGATAATCCGCTGATCTCGTTTTGAAGCGAATTTCAGGATTGACGATCGCTCACGAAAGAAATAGTATTTGACGCCTATGAGTTTCAACCTTTGCCAGGGAGATCTGCTGCTGCATGTGTTGTGTGTCAGCAGTGTGTCTTCTGGCGCAGGAGAGTGCTGAGCTAATTTTCTAGTTTTTAGAATCGGCATACATCAACCCACCGCCAGCTGGAGCTTTCCTGGCAGGGGTTTCTTTTCCTGGGGAATTTCAATGACGGATGCAGTGAGAAAACACGAAAACCACGGCGCGTCGAACGGCTTAAGCGTGAGGAAAAACATCACTTGGGACAGGACTCCAGGAAACTCGTAGCTTCGCAGCGCAGGTTTTCTTCGATCCCTAAGAGAATGGATTAGTACTCACTTCCGATGGTGGGGCGTTTACACCCAGGGCGACGGCAACGGGGTTGTGGGTGGACAAAACGGCGAAGGCAAAGGCACTGCCCTACTTCAGCTGGTACGCATCCGCATCCCCAACTGGAATTCTCACTGCTGGTCAACTTCGCGCCATCGCCGACGCGACGGTCAATACGCTCGTGGCACCGCCGATCTGATACAGTGCGACGTCAGGAGAACGCATTCGAGACTTCACTGGGTCACGATTGAAGCGCTGCCCATTGCACGGAAGCGTTGTTGGGCGGCCAACCTCAACACGCATAGGGTGCCTGCGGCGATGTAACGCGCAACGTGACCGGATGCCCCGTCGCGGGCATTGACAACGAAGGAGTTGTGCGACGCCTCTCCGCTTGCGTTCGATATCGCCAACGCTCTCGCGGGCAATGCCGGGTTCTACAATCTGCCCCGCAAGTTCAAGATCAGCATATGCAGGGTGCCGCGCATGGTGCTCATATCCGGAGATCAGCGATCGTCGGGCTGACCGCCATAATCACGCAGCGCTACGCGCGGGCGCTCAGAGGTTGGGTTTTCACTGCGCGTTGGTGGCGAGAGGCTCTCTCGGCGAGATCCATTCCTTGCGCCTCGGATCAACGCGTTCCTCCACCAGCGCCAGGTTGTCCCCGTACGGTTCGCGCGATTGCGGAAATCTTTCGCGACTCCACCGGACCTGCGCGAGCACCGCGAGCGGGCACGCCTGAAATTCCTGTTCCTCCGCCACGGATGCACACCCGAACGCTTCCAGTATGAGATCGAGCAGCGCCTCGGCTGTCGGCTCCGATCCAGCGCAGTCTCGAACACCCACCCGCGGACCGTCTATCACGCGCGTCGCATCGGCGCTCCATCCACGCCGCAGAAACGGGGCGGTAAACGCTTTCGCGTTGGCGCCACCAGTCCTTCGGGGCCGTATCAGCGCGGACCAGATGAAGCGCAGCCGCTGACCTCGCCCAGACCGTTTTTGCAGATGGCCATCTGCGCACCACTCCAACATGCAGAACCTGCTGATCATCAACGTCCCCAAGCAAAAGCACCGAGCGCTCCTGCTAACGGAACCCAGCCGCGATTCAGCTACCGGTCGCCGGTTCGCCGTTTCTTCCGCGGCGTTGTGTGCGCGCTCTGGCACCGAGTTCTTGCAAACTCGCCATCACCGAAACCAAAAGCTTCTCACGGTGGCTGGTGGAGGAACTCGACGAGCGCCTGCCCGGATTCGACCAGGACCTCAAACTCCACGTGACCGGTTGCCCTGACAGTTGCGGCCAACGCTGGGTCTGCAGATTTGGGAAATCGAAGGAAAAAAGATGAAGGTCGATGGGGCGAGTCCGTTGATTGCCTACTACTTCTGCGTGGGCGGATCATTGGGGCGCACATGCGTCCGTGTGCGCGATCTCGAGTGGGCTATCGCTGCACAGCGCTGGAGGTTCCGGATGCGGTTGAACGCACCTGTTAGCGAAAACGATTTCACGTAACGAGCGAGGTCCCCACGGCGAAAATCTGCCGCTTTGCCGGTTCTTCCATCGCCATAAGCGACGCCGAGCTACGCGGCTTTGTGGCCGGGGAGATCGCCGAACCGAGTACGAGCGCGTTACCCGGGCCGGGACCCATCCCACACGGGTTGGAGGGGCCAACTCATGAGTAAGAACGCCCCACACTCTTCCCGATTTTCTTGAAGCTCGAAGGCAGAACCTGCCTTGTTGTCGGCGCAGGACCGGTCGGCGAAGGCAAGATCCGCAGTCTTCTCGGAGCCGGTGCGCAGGTTCGCGTTGTTTCTCCAAGTGCGACGTCACAAGTAAGAGATTGGCTCGAGTCGAACCGAATTTACTGGGCGCCGCGCGACTTCGAAAGCGCCGATCTCGGAAGGAGATCTTTCACCGGTAGCCGCGGCAACATCCTCCACGGAAGTCAACGACACAATTCTTTGCCGAGGCCCAGATTGCGACACGTGCTCTGCAATGTAGTCATGACGTTCCTGATCGATGCGACTTTATGTACCCATCCGTGGTTCGCCGTGGGAATCTTCAGATTGCGATTTCGACCGCGGGCGACAGTCCCTTTGCTAGCGCAGCGCTTGCGCAAAGAACTCGAACAAGCTCTGCCTGAACAGTTGGGACCGCTGGCTCGAAGAAATCGGGGAAGCCCGCTCGTTTGCTCTTCCGCACGCAGCCCCGACCCTGCGCGTCGTCTCGAAGCGTTGCGTGAAATGAGTAGCCAAGACACGTTCGAGAACTTTCTTCAGACGCGATTTCCAGTCCAAATCAAAGGAGTTGTCGTGAAAGGCAAAGTGTATTTAGTCGGTGCCGGTCCCGAGATCCCGAACTTCTCACCTTGAAGGCGCTGGGCGCCTCATCCGCGAAGCCGACGTCATCCTCTATGACGAACTGATTGGTACCGAGATTCTCAACTTCGCTGGCGCAGAAGCGCATTTTGCCGAAACGTGCGTCGTGGCGTTGCGGTCGACGATCGATAAGCCAAGACGAAATCAATTCTCTCTCCTCGTCGCATTCGCTTCGTTCGGTCTGAAAGTAGTTCGTTTGAAAGGCGGCGATCCGATGGTCTTCGGGCGAGCTGGAGAAGAAATCGACGCATTGCGTCGGCATTCCATCGACGTTGAGATCGTCCCGGGAATCACGACCGCCCTGAGCGCTGCTGCGCTCAATACAGGTCTCACTCACACATCGTGAGGTAGCTTCCGACCTTGGTGATTCTGCCCGGCCACCACGCCGAGAATTCCAGCATTGACCCGGCAGCACCTCGCAGCATCGCGAGCGACCTTCGTTGTCTACATGCCTGGGCATGACTACCAAGAGATCCAACGACGGCTCCTCTGCGAATCTTGAACCGACTACACCTTGCGCCATTGTTTCCCACGTCAATGGCTCATGACGAAAAGGTGCATGTCGCTACTCGTAGCGACGCTGTCAAATGCTCCACAACTCCCCCGCGCCTTCTTACCGATCGTCGGGGAGGTCGTCCGCTTTGCAAAGCAGATAACCGCTCAAATAGATCACCAAATGGAGCGCGCTCCAGAAATCTATCCGACCTGACCTCGCCATCGGAGGAGTTCGCAGCAACAGTCAGAACCTAGAGCTAGTCCGCGATGAACGACCGAGAACTAAGAACAATCAAAACTCTCGCCGAGGCGTGGACCGCGGAAGACTTGCTCGTTCTGGGCGTCTCAGGAATTCAAATCCGAAATCAGCATGGCCTCTGGTGGTGGCGTCGAAGGAATGGTCCCGTCGACCTCCTCGCCTCGCGCGTCTGCGCTGATCTTCCGGTTTTCACGATCGATACCGATCTTCCTATTTCCAGAAACCTATGATCTGATGCGCCGCGTCGAGAAACGCTACGGGATCAAGATCGAGCATGTCCGCTCCGCGCTGACACCCGCAGCAACAAGAACTTGTCCACGGGCCGGCACTGTGGAATCGCAATCCCGACCAGTGCTGCGCTCTTAGAAAAGTTGAACCGCTACGGCGACGACTTTCCGGCTTGCGGCTTCGGGTAACTGCCATCCGTCGCGATCAAACTCCCGACCGGGCTGGAGCCGGCAAGGTGGAATGGGACAACAAATTCGGTCTCTACAAGATCAATCCCATCGCCGATTGAGCGCGCAGATGGTGTGGGACTACGTGCATCAAAACCACGTGCCCTACAACCCTCTGCATGATCGCAACTACCCCAGCATCGGCTGCACGCATTGCACTCGTCCAGTTCAGATCGGCGAAGCCCCGCGCGCGGGCCGCTGGTCGGGATTTCACCAAGACGGGAATGCGGCTTGCATGCCAAGGAAAGCGTGAGCTGATGATATCGGCTTCCGAGCGTGCTCTGTACAATCATCGGCAGCCTTCATGTTGCATCATGCTTCAGTTTGAGCATTGGGTAGCCGCGCCCTCGATCGTGTGTTCTCTATTCTTCGGCAACCCAAACAATCTGCCACGCCTCATGCCGCCATGGATGGAGGTCAAGCTAGACCAGATACAAATTGTGTCCGCGTCGATACAGGCGTCAACAGACTTACGAGATCCTGTTCTGGCGGGGGCAGGCTCGCTTTTGAGCGCCTCGTATCGCACCGTACCATTCTTGCCGTTTCGCATTGTCTCCGAAGCAAAGATCACGGCCTTCGCTCCCAATCAGTATTCGAGGACATCCAATCGAAGGGTCCGTTCAAGAGCTGGCATCACCGCCACGAATTTCAAAAAGAAACGAGGAGGAACATTGAGGGAACACTCATTCGAGACTTGATCGATTACGACCCGGGAGCAGGATTTTTCGGTAGCATCGCGAACCGGTTGTTCGTCGAGTCGCAATTGCGCAAAACGTTCGCTTATCGTCAATCAACGCTAGAAGAGCTTGTGCACCGCGGGGAACTCGGCGCCTGACACGTTTGGCATCGTCAGTGATGGGCTACTTCGTCGGCTCCACAAACACGGCCGTTCCATACGCGAGCACTTCCGTGACACCCTTGCACATGATCTCGGTCGCGTCACAACGCGCTCCGACCACCGCGCTTCCTCCGAGCTCGGCAGCATGCACTCGCGCATCAGGTCGAACGCTTCTGACCGTGTTTTTCTCGCACAGGTTTGTCAACAGGGTAATGTTGCCCCCACCAATGTTTGCAAACCCGCGCCAATCGTTCGAATATTGAGCGTGAGCGCACAACGATCCCTCGCACCACGCCCAACGTCCGCGCCACCCGATAACCATCGAGTTCGAACTGCGTCGTCACCATGTTACAGGAGAAACCATTCGACCGGAATGCGACCCAGCTGCCGCTCCCCATGTGAACGCTCCCCTCAGTACGAGACGATTTGGAATCTCTTTCCGCCGATTCTACTCAAGTTCCGTGCCGATCAGATACTGCTCTAGTTCCAGATCATATTCGACCTGCAATACGTCTCGGACGGCAACACATTGGCAACCGTCGTAGGTCTGCCTGATGTCCTGCCGATTCGTCCACGCGGGTCTCGTTCCACTCACCACACCCGGCGCATTGAAAGCCAGTCTCCACGATAGCGATTGTACTGTCCCTCCGCTGGCTGCCGACTTCACCCCAAGGCTGCGGCGCAACAATCATCCCGAGTTTATAATGACGCGCGTTCCGGAGGCCCTCCTTGATTTCACGACGTCGACTCTTGCAAGCGAGCACCATTGTTGCGGGCGTGACTTCTGTCTCCCCGCTACATTCTCAAGAGGTTCGCGGACAAAAGGCCGAGGATTGCCCGCCTCCTTGCTGGCCTGAAATCTCGCCGCGACGAAGCAAGACCGGTATCAATCGAAGAGCGGGCACAACGGCAGGAGAGAGCGCGAGCCTTGATGCTCGAGCAACACCTCGACGCGATCTGTCACTCAAGGCACATCGTTGGTCTATTTTGCCGGAATTCAGTGGGAGGTGGAGAACGCCCTATTCGCCATGGTCTTGCCTGCCAAGGGCGACGCATTCTTCGTATCGCCTGCTTTTGAGGAGGGACGCGCCCGTGAACAAATCTCCAAAGGGCCCAACGGAGCGAATCCGGATGTACGGATTTGGGCAGAAGACGAGAATCCGTATGACCGCGTCGCGCAAGGACTGGAAGGATCGCGGACTCGGAACCTCCAAGCTGGGCATAGAAGAAACCGTAAAGTTCGTATTCAAGCCAGGGGATTGCAGCCTCATCTCCACAAGCTCAGATTCAGTCCGGCAACTCCGATTACAGCGGGTTGCCGTATGGTCAAGAGCGAGCAAGAGATCGGACGAATGAGACTTCGCATCAAAGGGTGACGTTAGCCGCCTACGAAGCAGCTATCACGTGCGCTGAAGCCCGGCATGACCAAGCCCGACGCGGAACACCTGATTGAACAGGCCCACGCGAAACTCGGATTCGAAGGCGGCGCAGACGTCCAGGTTGGCGAGTACTCCGCGTTCCCACACGGCTCCGTCACACCACAAGTCATTCGCGCAGGGATCGATCGTGCCTATCGACGGCGGATGCACCGCTCGAGCGGCTACACTTCCGGACATCACCCGCACGTTTGTGTTGGGCAAGGCATCAGACAAGATGAAGCGGGTGTTCGACATCGTGCACAAGGCACAAAGCGCCGCCTTGGCGGCAGCGCGTCCCCGGAGTCGAATGCGGGGGCCGCGTGGACGCCGCCGCACGCAAGGTGATCGTCGATGGCGGGTTCGGCCCGCCAGACTACAAATACTTCACGCATCGCGTAGGCCATGGAATGGGGATGGACGGCCACGAATGGTCCTTATCTAGTCCGCGGGAATCAAACCAAACTCGCACAGCACATGATGTTCAGCGATGAGCCAGGCATTTACATTCGTGGGGAATTCGGTGTTCGAATGGAAGATGACATGCACATCACAGCCGAAGGAGCCGAACTGTTCACGCTTCCTAAAGTCCGTCGCTCGAAAGCCCCTTGCCTAGTATCCGCAGCGAGCTCACCTGAAACGACTCCTTATAGACACACTCACTCCAACCGGAACAATCGGATAAATCTCCTCCAGCTCGTCCTTTTAATGCGATCGCCAAGCGTCGGATACCCTCAACGAATCCTCTTCCGGCGGCACATAAGAAAAGTTGAGACGCGCAGATGGCGTCGCCCCTCACCGCCATTGTTTGCATAAAACGAGTCTCCAGGGACGAACGCAACATTTTCCTTGATCGCCGACTCAAACAACCTCTGGCAATCCATGCCTTCTGGGAGCTTCAACTCCACAAAAGAGACCACCCCTTCGGCCGAGTCCAACTCACCTCGGGAGGAAAGAACCTTCTAGCGCCGCCAGCATTGCGTCTCTTCGCCGTTCGCCGTAAAGCCGGCGAATCATCCTGATGTGCCCGTCCATAAAATTCCTCGTGAGCAACTTCGCACGCGACAATCTGTGCAAACGTCGAGGTATGTAAATCTGCTCCCCTGCTTCAGCCTTCGTACCATTTTTGCGATCACTTTCGCTTGGCGCAACTATCCAGCCAAGGCGCAGACCAGGTGCGAGAGTTTTAGAGAAGGTGCTCAGATAGATCACGTTGCCGATCGAATAACCATCGTCCCGACGCAGATTCACCCGATCAAGCCTGACCAGAGGCGGCAAGTGCTCGCCCCTCACAACGCAACTGACCGTAAGGATCATCTTCAACAATTGGAATTCCAAACGATCGGAAGAGCAGCACCAGTTCCTGCCGTCTACCTTCAGAGAGTCGTGCCTCCCGATTCTGGAAGTCTGGCAGGGATGTACATGAACTTAGGCCCCGAGCGCAGCGGGCTTCCAGCAGCTCGGTTCGATGCCGTCATCATCGCTTGGAACGCCTGCCATACTCGGCGCCGTAAACATTGAAGGCCTGAGTGCCTGAGATACGCGTTGCAAAGTTTCTACGAGAACACGGTCGCCCGGATTGATGAGAAGCTTTCCGATCAGGTCGAGCGCCTGTTGCGACCCTGACGTGATCAACACGTTCTCAGGCCCGCGTTGATTCCGTACCTCGACGTGTGCCTCGCGATCATCGCACGCAGCGGTTCGTAACCCCCTTGCCAGTCGCGCCATACTGCAAGGCTTTGCCAAAATTGCGAAGCACCTGGAACACGCTTCCTCAAATCGCTCGGTCGGGAAAACGTCCGGCGCAGGCAATCCACCAGCGAACGAAATCACTTCCGGACGCTGCGTAAGCTTTAGAAGTTCCCTGAATTGGCTGAACTTTTACACCCTTAGTGCGTTGCGCGTATCGAGACGTCCACGCTGTCGACATCGGTTCAAAATTCTGTTTCAACTCTACGCTGGGTAGACGGCAATGTAAGCCGGATTCCTGCCATCGTGAGTGTGACGCAGATCACCCCTTATGGTGGCTCGCAGCTATTTGAATGTCCGCAGATAGACAAAAAACGAAGGGAGACAGGTAATTACCACAGAATAAACTTCAATTCAATTTTCGGGCACGGGTGGACAGCCAGTTTACCTTTAACAAATGTATTGCCAACGTATCCAAGATCCTTAATCCCAATTTCACTGGTGAAACAGCCATCGACGGTCATACCGAAGAAAGGCGAAGAATTCACCCCCTGACTGATACCGGGATCAGACTTCGCATTCTTCGATAGGAGATCAGGATCCAGAATTTCTTTCGTTGCGCCGGGAGAACACTCAAGGTAATTCTGTCCACACCGATTCACACGTCGCATCGAGCCACATGAGCCCACCGCCGAGCGTGAGTTGATACTCTTCGTTCTCGCTTGTCAGCAAATCAATGAACTCCGGAGCCCCGGCCTCCAGCGCGCTCCTCCTGATCGGTCATCCGCCGGGATGATGGTTTGGCACAGATCGAAGGTCTCGTACTGATGCTCCGCCAGAAAAATATTTTGGCTTATACACGCCGGCGGGTGCGCCCACTTTCTGGGCGTGCACCGCGTGATGAGTATATTCTGCCGCCTCGGCGGGAATCACCCGAAGCACGGATCCTGACACCAGTCCTGCGGTCAGCGATTTCAGGATGTCACGCCGGTTCATCGCCATTGCACCCTCGCTACAAGTTCCTTCTTCGCCTGGTCCAACAAAATAGTCCGATGCTCGCCATGTTAGCGCCATGATGGTCAGAGTCGGGTTCTGTCCGGATTGGTCACAAAACGAAGTGCCGCGTCAGTCACAAATATGCTTTTGACGTCGTGGGCTTGGCAATAACCATTCAACACGGACGTTTTCGGATTGCTTCCATCCTGGCCGTGCCAAGCTCATGGATGATCACCCCACCGTCAGCAATACCAGGACGCGTGGCCCGTCTGGGCCCGTTTTTAGATATGGCCGCCCGCAGTTTCCTGACTTATTTGATGGAACGTTCCCTGCATATCCTTCGCCATCTTGATTTCGTTGTCACTCCACTTCCAGTGAAAACGCAACACAGGAATTTCATCGATCCACCACATCCGGATCAAGCCGTAATAGCTGTTCTCATTAATCGCTTCGCCACGTCCAGCGAAGCCCATGGTCGTTCCGTACATTTGGCGGCATTTCTGTTTCAACGCGGCGCCGTAACCCTCGTGGCTTCGTAGCAGACGCCATCAAACGAACCCACGCCAGGCAACTCGCGGCCACCCCACATCTCGATGATATCCGCGCAGAAAATCTATTTTTGCGATCAAATTTCCACCACGGCGTGTAGAGGTGCATCGCTCCAGTCCCGACGATTGGTGCGGAGGTGCCGAGCTGCGGAAAATAACCATACCCGTCAGTACCAAACCGAGTTCGTCAGGTACCTTCCAACTGCTCCTGAGGAGCCGGCGACGCCATCCGGTAGTGGGTGGACTTCGAATTCAGCAGGAGCCGCGCTGACCACACGCGCTCGCTGCTAACGCCAAGCAAACGCCGTGCTCGCACGCGTTGCTCAAGTTTTCGTTTTCTTGTCGATGGGGCAACGGCCTCGGCCTTCCCGTCTTTGCCCATCACGATTTCGCGTGCCATCGCATCCGTGATGAGATGTGAGGCGTCCTGCATTCTGCGCAGGAGGGAATCATATGACTTGCCTCGAACTGAAATTGGAGGCAGTTCGGCAAAGCCGCGCCCGCATTGTCCGCAATGGTGGCACGCGGCCCCGCCATTCAGCGGTTGGGTCAAGATCGCCAAGCGCGACGGTACACAGAGGATATTGAGCTTATCGAAAGTTTTCTTTTTATGAACAGTTCGTTGCAGCGGGGCTTCGGCGGAGGCTGAAAAACTCCATCTGGTGCACTCGGGATATTATTCCTTGGTTTCCGAGCACTCCGATGAAAGATTCGGCTTTTTTTCGTAATAAGGCGCTACGTCATCGTAGGAGATCGGCCAATCGTCGCCCATTCCATCCGTCGATCGCGCTCGAAAATCCACTGGTGCAAAACGTAACGCAATGCGTCCCCAGTGATTCGTCCTCCCGCCGACGATGCGGGAGCGAGAGCCACCGGAAATCGCGAACCGGGCGCCGCAGTGTACGGCTCGCCGTCTATTTCCCAAAATCCATTCGGCGCAACGAACTCGTCGTTCAACTCGCCACGATGTTCGCCACCCTTTAAGCCAATGCCGCGGTGAGGCAATTCGTACGGCCAGACATGCTCCTCGAAGTCCTTGCTGGGGTCGACCTTGGGGCCACCGGCTTCCAGCAGTACGACGTTGAGGCCGCCCCCAGTGAGAACCTCCGCGGCCGTGCCGCCCGAGGCTCCCCGAGCCAATGATCTGCAGCGATCGTCATAGACTTTGGCAGATCGGATTTGCCTGGCATGCAGACATTCCTCAAACCGCTTCGCGTGATTTCTAAATCTCAATAACCAAAACAACTCACGCTAGTAGCGCAACTCATGCAGATATTTGTAGCTCAGCTTGAATATTGTCGAATGCCGATTTCGGATAACCGGCCTCGCCGTGGCGCAATGCTTTTTTGATTCCTGCTTTGTCCGGACTCTGCAAAAATTCGCTTCGAAGTCGATGACACACCGCCTCCAACACTCGTCATCTCCGGAAAAACCTTCTCAAAATCAACCCGGCGTGTCGCCCGTCTTTGGAGGAATTTTCTTTACGTCTTTCACGTGCACCAGCGGAAATCGACCCGGATACTTCTCAAAATACCTAATCGGATCCCGTCCCGCAATATTCATCCAGCACAAGTCCATTTCCATCTGCACAAGACTCGGATCAGTCTGCTCGGAGTAGCACATCATAAGCTAAATTTCCCTTCGACCTGAGCACAAACTCGAAGTGGTGATTGTGATATGCAAAATTGGATCCCGGCTTTCCTTCGAGGCCTCGGCGGCGCTATTGAATCCTCGCGGCCGCTTCCTTCCACCGCCCTTGCTTTTGCGCACCTCATCATCGATCCAGGGACAAACGATGCACTAGTGACCCACTACTTGTGCTGCCTCCAAAGACTCCCGGCCATTTGTCATCAAGCACGTCGTAGGGGAATGTGAGCCGAGGGCGCCGACAAGTTATTTTGATCAAGTACGGACCGAATTTCTTTCGGAGAGTGGTCGAAATATCCTGCGAACTCGACTTTCCTTTGATAGCCAGGATCTGCGCAACCTCTGGCGATTGTTCCGGGAAGATCGGCCTTCATCGCGTTACGCACTGTGTAGAGCTGCACACCAATGGCGTCGAGTTTCCGCCCCGCGATCGCCCAACTCCATGCCTGGCTCGCGACCATGGACCCAGCCGTAATTGTCCCTAGAAATGTTCTCCGGTTCATAGCTCTCCCTTTTTCATCTTGCCCAGCTGCAAATCGCACGCCCGTGCCGTTAACGCCATATATGTCAACGAAGCGATTGACGCATGACGAAGACGTCATGCACGCTCCGTCGGTTACGAAGAGGTTCTTCGCATCATGAACCTCGATTGTGAGCATTCAGTACTGAGGTCTTCCGGATCGCGACCCATGCGTGCCGTTCCCATTTCGTGGATCGTCAGTCCGGGAGCGTTATTTTCGACAAATGGCGTGATGTTCTTCGCGCCTGCCGCAGTCAGCATCTCTGCGGCAGCGAACGCTCATGTCCTGCAATAGCGCCCGTTCATTCTCGCGCCACGCACAAGTTATGCGCAGAGCTGGAATGCCCCCATGCATCTTTCTTTTCGGGATCGAGTTCGATCACATTTTCGCGGTTTGGCAGGCACTCGCCAAATCCGTAAAAATCAAATCCTCGCCAGGGTCCGGTTTCCCTGAGCGCATTCTTGAAATCAGTTCCGAATCCGGCGGAGTTCCAATCCTCTGCCCCAATCGTCACGCCGCTGAAGCTCCACCCCGAAATCCGTATCCCCGCAGGAATTCGGCGCGCTTTTCTTTTACATTTCGGAAATCTTGGAACATAAATTCCGTTGGGCCGTGTCTGCCCTGTGGCATTTTGTCTTCGTGCCCAGGGATTTCCCGCCGATGCGCCGCCACCCATGACATGATCCATCACGTTCCGGCCGAGTTCCCCCACTTGCAGGTTGCCCAAGCCGCTTGGAAACTCGCTGTTCGTCGAGATGCAAGAAGAATCTCGCGCGTCGATTCTGAAAACGCTGATGCGCACAGGAATACAACCTTCGCCTTGAATTCCATGGTCTCGTGCGTTTGTCCGTCGATCACACGCACGCCCGTTACCTGCTGCGGCTTGTGGGGTCAAACACCAAGCTGTGCACAACACTGTGCGGGCGTACGGTAACCTTCCGCGTAGCCAAAGCGCCGCCGGCAGCGTTGGAGGTTGAGACTTGAGAAATAAGACTTCGTGATGCAGCCATTGCGCGCACGGCCCACAATAGTGGCAGGCCGCTCGGCCGCGATGGGACTTGTGTCAAAATGGCGGTGCGCCCCATCGTCATCCGCCGTTCGGTTCCCGAAGTGCTTCGCCACTGCATCCCTGACGGTTTCTTCAGCGCATGTAAATTCCATCGGTGGCAGAAACTTTCCATCAGGGCAGTTGAGGCAAGCCTTCCAGCTTTGCCGCTCACTCCAATGAAATCTTCGACGCAGTCATACCAGGGCGAAATATCCTGGTATCGGATCGGCCAGTCGACAGCAATTCCGTCGCGTTGGTTTGCTTCGCGAAGTCGAGATCACTCCATCGGTAAGACTGTCGGCCCCACATGATCGACCGTCCGCCCACCTGCTCTGCCACGAATCCAAAGAAAAGACTTCCCATTTGGAGTTGTGTAAGGATTTTCGCTGTCATTGACGAAGAACTTGCTGTTCCACTCATCCACTCCACTGCTTGTCGTTTTGGATGGGTTGTTCCTTGCTCGTTGTTCGACGATCTCCCCATCCACGGGTAGCGTTGTTTCCAGACGGGAACATGCTCAACGTAATCTCTTTGCCGGATCGATCGGTCGCCTTCCCGCTTCCAACACCAGCGTTTCAAGTCCTTTTTCCGAAAGTTCTTTGGCTGCCCAGCCGCCCGTGATCCCTTCGATCCACAACGATGGCATCGTAATTCTTGCTCGCCATTAGCTCTGCGCCCTGGAGGATCGGCGCGCACTGCTCGTGCGCGGAAGGAATGATCTCGTAATGTAAATTCCTCCTGTTCGCCCACCTGAGATGTGCAGCCAGCCCACCAAGGTGAGGCTCTTTCGTCATGTAATAAAACTCGTCCTCTCTGCCAGAATCCTGCGACCATCGCGGTTCGGCTCAATCTGGCTCTGCGCTTTCACGAGGTCCTCATCCAGCGCGCATCACCTCGGTCTGTTGAGCTACTGTGCTCTCGACGAAATTCTCGCTGCGAGCAATCCCCTGGCTGCGCTGGTCGACATCTACGAGTCCATCCAAAAAATCTTCTTGTCGGCATCGTCCGACCAATCGCTTCAAGATTAGGTCGATGAATGCGCTCACCCGCGCCACTTTTGCCCCAGGCGCGTATCTGGTGGCCGGAATGATCCAGGCCAGTACATAGCGGATGCTCCAAACAATCGCATTTTGCGGCGGTGTGAAGGTCTTGAGAACCGGTTTCTCTGTGATTTGCGTCTGGATACCAGCGGAAAAACGCCAGAGCATCGCTTGAAAGAAATGGTAAAGTTGCGGCCCCGGCCCAATAACTTCAGCGCATTGCGCCTTTGCATTCTGATTCACCCCACAACTAGGAGAGAACGTTAGGTCAATCCCCGGTACTTCAACCGTCAATCCCGGCTGCCACTAGAAAATCGATTTGTTACTTTCGCTTCGATGGCTTGTTCACGAGCTTTACGAAGCGTGTCGACCAAGTCTCCCTCAGCCTCGAATTCCATGGCAACGTAGTCGCTATATTTCGACTCTGCCAGTTTGCGATAGATGCTCGCGTACCCGATCTCGCCAGTCCCCGGTTGATGGCGCCCGGGCACATCTGCGACATGTACCAAACCAACCTGACTCGATGTTTCTCTGTAAGCTTTCGATCAAATTTCCTTCAGAAATCTGCTCGTGGTAGAAGTCATAAAGGAACTTGACCCGCGGATGATTCACCTCACGAATGATGTCGAATCCCTCCGCCACTGAGGTCAAATAGTATTTAGGATTTTCTTCCTGATCGATGTTCTCGAGCAGCAACCGAAGACCATGCTTGTCTGCAACTTCGGCACCGCGCTTCAGAGATTCGATGCAGGCATGGTGTTGTTGCTCGCGCGACGCACCTTCCACCCGATCGCCTGACAAGACAACAATGTCGGAACACTCAAGTTTCTTGGCGGTGGGAACAACAGAGTTGAGATCAGCCACGAATGCATCTATCCCGTGCGGATCGGCGATTCCCCTTCCATACCCCCGCACAGTCGCATCAAAAGGTTGACTTGAGCCGGACGTTTTCGGGCGTTGGCTCGCTGGAAATCGGCGTCCGACCAGCCCTTGAACTCGTCCACCAACTCCACTGCGGAGTAGCCGGCTTGTGCAACCTTCTCCTAACCTCCGCTCGAACGGAAGATTCTTGCCCACCGTCCACAACATCACTGAAAACTTGAACGGTGGTTCATGGGCGAGCGATCTGACCACGCACTGCGATTGAAGACAGCGTCGCTCCAGCCGCAGCCCCTGCCAACGTGCGTCCAAAATCGCGACGATCCATAGGTCTACGGGTAGTTCCTCGTTTCAAGGACGTTGTATCGGCCAACAACTCTTCCCGTACGTTTTTCAGAACGTACAGCGCTCTCTGTACCCCCACTTGGCCTGGGAGGATCGGGTCTTCATTCTCGATGCTAAAGAATTCCCTGGTAATTGACATCCATATACGCTTTTACGATTTCCTTCCAGGTGCCGGCACTGTGTCCGTACCCGACTGCTCGAAACGTTTCTGATGCCTGTGGCGGCTCATTGGCTTCGAAGATGCGAAATTGAGCACACCGTACTTCTCGCAACATTGTCTTTTGAAGAACACCGTGTCTTTCATGTGCGCATGAAAGAGCATGTTGTTCTTGCCCAGGAAGTGAATGACTGCACTGCATCGCACCCCTTGCCAGAATAAGTGGCTGGAGGTCACAGTTCGCGCCAAATATCTCTTCACCCACAGCCTCGCGAAGCTTCACATCAAAGTCATCGGGTTATAGACGACAAAGCCCGGATGCATCTCGAAGGCGAGTTTGTGAATGCCGTGCTCTGCGCGCAAACTTCGCTGCATCTTTTCCAGTACGGGACCACCTTCTCTTTCCACTGCCAGTTCAAGATCTGGTCGAACTCCGGAGGCCATCGGTAAGCTGCTCCAGTTCGGCATGGTATCCCCGGCGCTCCTCCCGGGCACCTCTAGAGAACCCAGCGATCACCTCGGCACTTCGAGCCGCTCCGGGCAAGCCTGCACCGTCTTGCGGAATGTCAGCGCATCGCGAGCTGCAATCTTCGCATCAGGGGTGCAGACGGACCCCGTGGCAGCTAAGCGTCGCCACCTGAATATTCTTGCTCTCGAATTTCCTTTTCCACGCCTTCGCCTTCGCCGGATCCTGCAGGAGTTCGTCCAGCGGACAACGTCGGTTTCCCGGAAAGCCGCCTGTCCCCATCTCGCTAACTGCTTCAATGCCCCAACCCGAGATCAGGTTCTAGCATCGGGTCCAGTTCCATCTGCTCGCTCAAAACCGGATCGAATACTCCGGATCCGGTATCTTTCGCTTGAAAACAGGTTTCGCTTGGGAGCAGCATCCGCGGCAGCAGACGCACCGCTAGGATTCGCCGGGGATGCACTGCTTCCAAAGGCCGGAAGCGCACTCGTTGTAGCACCTAGGGCTGCAACGGTACCTGCGGTAGAAAGGAAATTCCTGCGACTGGGAGACTTCGGAGACGACCCGGTAGACATGCCTGCCCTCTGATAGAGACTGGCCACGGCTTTTGCATTTGCGTGGCGCGAGCATTATACGCATGCCTCTTCGTTGGGCAGACCGTTGAGCATTCACGCGTGCGTTACTGCGTGATAGGAGTCCATTCCCGGCCAGTCTCCTTGATCAAGTCATCCGCCGCTTTCGGTCCTTCACTTCCAGCCGTGTAGTTGGGAAACCTGCGGAGCTGGAATTTCTGCCCAGGCCTCTTCGATCGGCGTGATAATTCGCCATTCCGCTCCACCTCGTCTCGTCGCGTAAACAACGTTGCATCGCCACGCATCGAGTCGAGCAGCAGAGTTTCGTACGCCACCGGTCCTTTTGATCCAAAGCTTCCTTGATAAGAGAAATGCGCCCTGCACCGTGACGGTACGCATCTGCGTTCCTGGCCGTTTAGCGTCAAACGCGATCGAGATTCCTTCATCGGGCTGGATCGCAATCGTAATCGCATTCGGATCGACCTGGGATGACGTGCTTGCAAACAGCGCTTGCGGCGTTGGCTTGAGGTGTACGCGGATCTGGGTCAAATTACTCCCCAGTCGTTTTCCCCGTCCTGATGTAAAACGGAACCCCCGCCCATCGCCAGTTATCGATGTGAAACTCAACCGAGGCAAAAGTCTCAGTTGTTGATTTGGGCTTTACTCCCCGGCTCTTCGCGATAGCCTGGCACCTTCTCGCCATCACTCTCGCCGCGACCATACTGCCCTCGAACCGTAAACGCTTCACATCCTCCACGCTCATCGGCCGGATGGAACGGAACACTTGCACCTTCTGCTCCCGGACAGAGTCCGCATCGAATGCCACCGGCGGCTCCATCGCTGTTAACGCCAACAGCTGCAGCAGATGGTTTCGCGACCAATGTCGCGCAGCGCCCCAGTCTCTTCATAAAATGCTGCCCGGCTTTCGACCCGACCGTCTCGGCCGCAGTAATCTCCACGTAGTCGATGTAATTTCTGTTCCACACCGGCTCAAACAACGAATTGCTGAAACGAAAACTAAAATGTTCTGTACCGTCTCTTTTCCAAGGTAGTGATCGATCTGATAGACGCCTTGCCCATCGAAAACCTGGTGGACGACTTCGTTGAGTTCATGTGCAGACTTCAGATCGCGTCCGAACGGCTTCTCCAACACAATCCGCGTCCACCCCTTCGCCCTGCGATTCAACCCAACTCCGCCCAAACCTTCAATAATTGGGTCGGTAACGGACGCCGGTGTCGACACGTAGAACAAATGATTTGGACTGGACCCTTTTTCTCCATCTCTTCCAGCCGTTTTTCAGCTGCGAATAAAATTGCGAGTCGTTGATGTCTCCAACCATGTAGTTCAACTCGTTTTTCGAAAATCTGCCCAGCCCGACTCACTGAAATCCTCGAGCGTCTTTTGGATTTGACGCCGCTTCCGCATCTTCCGCGAAAGTCCTCCGAACTCATTTCCGTTCGGCTAATCGCCTAGCACTTCAAACTCCGATTCATGCAACCGCGCAAGACAGGTTGTACAAACTCGGAATCGGTTTCCGCTTGGTGAGATCGCCCGATGCCCCAAAATCACCAGGATGCAGGAGTCTCCGGTCGGCAACGGCTCTTGGGTGTTTCGAGGACTCGCTTCGACAACGTGGACAATCGATGTCCTTCCTAGTTCGAGCAGATCGTATTTGGATGCAGCAGCCTCTTATTTGGAATCTAAACTCGGCTAGCGATTCGTGGCCCTGTGGAAATCCCATAAAAACCCTGTATGCGGGTTATTAGCCTTTTTATTGGCCCCTTCCCACCTCCACGATACCCTGTTGTGTTGTTCGCCAGCCCAAGCTCCCCGTAAAGAATGACCGCCGCGCCCAAATACTATAAGGAGAATCATGTCGAACGAATTACGTAGCTTCCTTTCGCTCTCGTATGACGAATTGGAATCCCTGAATTTAAAGGGCAAAGAGCAACGGAAGAATCGTGTTGCCGCGCCACAAGATCCAGGAGGACCGTCTCAAGTACCTCACCGACGAAAAGCGGATTAAGGCCGTGACGGTCCTCTTCAGCGACCTCGAAGGCCGTCTCCACATGCTCGACTATGACAAGAAGTTTCTCATTAAGAGCTGGGATAACCTCACCTTCGACGGTTCTTCCATTCGCGGATTCACCGCCCAGCGCGAGAGCGATCTGCGCCTCGGTATCGATTGGAGCGCCTTCTACTGGGGGCCGGCCGACGTATTTCGGACCACGGCAAGGTGTTGGTCTTCGGCGACGTGATCGACAAAAACCGGCGGCCCCTACAGCGCCGACATTCGAGGCAGTGCTCAAGGCTCTTCGCCGACAGTATGTTTGAGCAGCCAGGGCTACACTCTCAACGCGGCGAATGAAATTGAAGGCTTCCTGTTCCAGAGCCCCGGACGCAGAACGCCATTATCACGAAACAGGCAAGTTCGACTACGTAAACACCGGCGGTTACTACCACTCACTGCCGGGTGATCCTCTCCGCAGCTTTATCGACACTACAGCGGAAGTCCAACGCTCAATGGGTTTCCAGAATGAAAGGACCATCCGGAAGTTGCACCCTCGCAATTTGAGATTAACTACAGCTACGGCGAAGTCGTGGCTGCTGCGGATCAAATTCAGCTCTACAAGCTGATCTGCCGCCAGGTCGCAACTCACATGGGGTTCACTGCTTCGTTTCTGCCTAAGCCTGTGGTTGGCGTCAATGGCAGCGGCATGCACACCAACGTGTCAATCAGTAAGAATGGAAAGAATCTGTTCTGGGATCCGAAGGGCGAAGAAAGCTGAGCAAACTGCTTACTGCATTCATCGATCGCATTCTGACTCACGGCAACGATATTTGCTTGCTGCTGAATCCCAGCGTGAATGCCTTATCGACGGCTTGACCCGCATTTCGAGGCGCCTAACCAAATTAAAGCGTCGCGCCACCGGATCGCGGTTCAATGATTCGCATTCCAATCGGTAACGAAAAAGTATGCGTGTGGAGGTCCGGTCTGTCGCGCCAGATGCAAACCCGTACCTTGTTATGTATTCGATTTTCAAAACCGGATTGGATGGCGAGACAGCCAAAATCAAGAATCTCCGCCAGGCCGAGCGTTATTTGCCGGACAATATCTATGACGCTCTGAGCAATTTCCGCAAAGCTACTTGGACCACCAAGTTGCTCGGAGAAGATGTGAAGGCTCGGTACGCGGATCTCAAACAAGCTTTCAGCGGATCGGTGCCCACGCATGTTGGGCACCTTCGTGAAGGCACCTGAAGTTCAGTACCACCACGATGTCTACAACCAGTTCCTCTGGAATCTGTTCTAGAAAGAATCGAGCCCAAAATAGAAATGCCCTGGCACACGCCAGGGCATTTTCATATTGCAACGAGTCTATTTAGGCTGGGCCATCACCCCAGATACGGCTTCAGCGTTTTCCATCCTTGCGGAAATTTCTTCTTTGCGTCATCGTCAGAAACTGCCGGCGGAATAATGACATCATCGCCTGGCTTCCAGTTCACCGGCGTTGGCGACGTTGTGTTTCGAGGTGAGTTGAATGGAATCGAGGACCCGCAACGACTTCGTCGAAGTTGCGCCCAGTGCTCATCGGGATAAACCAACATCAGCTTGATCTTCTTATCAGGACCAACCACGAACACCGTACGCACTGTTGCATTGTTCGCGGCAGTGCGTCCTTCCGACGTGTGCCCTGCGTCGGATGGCAGCATGTCGTAAAGCTTCGCTACGTTGAGCCCGGATCACCAATCATCGGATACGTAACTTTGTGCCCCTGCGTCTCTTCAATATCAGCCGCCCATTTGCCGTGATTGGTTACAGGATCGACGCTCAACCCGATGATCTTGCAATTCCGCTTGGCGAACTCCGGCTGCAACCCAGCCATGTAACCTGGGTTCGGTCGTGCAGACGGGCGTGAAATCTTTGGGGTGTGCGAAAACAGGATGGCCCATCCATTCCCAATCCACTCGTGGAAATTTACCTGCTCCTTGAGTCGTGTCAGCGGTAAAGTTGGGCGCCTCATCGTTGATTCGTAACGACATTTGCTTACTCCTGTAATTCTCTTACGGAAATGATAGAGAAAACTGTACGCCCTCACCTGTAAACCCTGCAAGCGAGTGACGACCACCGCGGATACAAGAGGCACAGATAAAGAGAACACCCCGTGCCACCCCCGTGCCCTCTGTGGTGAAAGCTCGCACGTAAAATCTCTCCGTTGAAAGCATTGAGTTAGCCCTTCACACAGCCTCATACCACGAGCGGCAATTTTACCTTCGAACGAAACTCGCTCCATTTCCGGTGTCTTCTCCCGCATTCCATCTCTTCACGCGTGATGGAGAACGCGATACGCGAGTGGTCCTCCGTCTGCTCCTCACTTCTTTCAAGCGGACGCGGAATACAAACAAACTCAGCCTCCAGCTTGTCGGCCGAGACATGCACCAGAACGTATCCATGTCCGCCCGAGTCGAGAAATGAAAGATGCGGAGCCACTGTCCGCGTTTCGCACCGCAAGCGCCTTCTGCAAGTCGCCAGTCTTCTGCAACTCAAGCGCCGTGATCGCACCCCCGTGCATCGCCGCGAAATTCATCGCAGGCTGCACCGGACCACCCGCCGCGGTCCTGATATAGATAAAACCGCGCGCAACGGATGATTTTTGAAGCCTGAACTCAGCCGCTTCAAATAAGTTAGGAGCAGATACCGACCCAGTCACGAATTCAGCCGCGACAGGTTTGAAATCGTTTGGCGGTAAAGTCGGTGAAACTACCCCCTGCGAAAAATGAATGCCGGTCGCCAGCGAGCGAAACCATTCCAGATATCTTCTCTCGCGATAATACGTTTAAAATCTCGGCGCTGTTCTTTGTCCGATACCCCGCCCAATCGTCGCGTCGGCAAACGCCGCGTATCCCGCATCCGGCCATACCACTCCGAGTTCCCTTCGGCAGATTCTGAAAATCGCGGTGCGCCAGTCGAGCATGCACAACACCGAATTTCCCCACAACTTCCACGGCGAATCTTCGACACTCGTAGTTGTTCCAGAAACCATTTCTTCTACCTGTTCCATGCCCATAACATCGACCCGCGGGCGATTCCTTCCGCAGATTGGGGGCATATCTTCCCGCCGGCCGAACTGAACGGTCGCCGGCGGCTTGCCTGCCACCGTAGGTTCGTCCAGCGTCCAATACTTCCACCACGTTCTGCGAAGCAGACGAGATGGAAATCCCTTTGGTCTCGAACGCCGCCGCTTCCGGGCCTGGCAACCGCTTCCTGGGAACGAAACGACCGGTTATCCGTGAAAGAATCAAATCCACATTTTTCCCATACCGAAGCTTCCGATAAAGTTTCAAACTGTTGATCGCCGCCAGGTTCCCCCGGTTCCCGTCCCAATCCGCTTTCGTCCGAACTGGGTGATGGCCGCATCCTTCCACACTGCGGTGCCTCATATCGATCGACATCCGCGCTCGCCTTCTCACCGCCCTGGCTGGTTGGTACTCAAACCACGCTTGGCATGCCGCAACCTTCTTCGTTTGCGCCGGACGCACATCTCCAAAATCTTGCTGGCTTTTGCCATCCCTTCCATGAAAATTCATGGTTGTCCCCACATGCAAGACAAACGGCCATCGTGCTCGCGCATCCTGCAAATCCGTATCCGGCAGATATCCGCGATACGCCGCGCGATAGTCGTCCACCGTCGTTGGAACATGGAAGTCTTCTATCTTCTCCCCGTTCTTGTACCGCACAATGTCGCGCAACCGTCGCGAACACATCCCCTGCAGGACGATCCTCCGGATACCACACGATTTCATAAATGAAGTCGCCAAAGGTGCATCACAAATCCAGGCGCATCTGGTCAGCCGGTGCCTTCCGCTCATCTTCACAAATCATTCGTCGATACGCATTCGTCGCGCACCCTGCGTAAAGTATGCCAACTTACAAACGTGAAGTGGACAGGCCGAGGATCACCATCCGCAGGCGCCGTGATCACTCGTCCGACCCTGCTGCCAAACCCCTGCGCATCCGTAAATCGGTACCGCGTGAACGCGACCAGGCTTCAGGTTTGCCGCGAGCGCGCGACAGGTCCAATCCGTCGCATCGGACACCGTGGCATTGTCACCGCCACCACTTTTTTGAATGCCTGGCATCATCCGCAATCTTCAACCGTGAGCTTGTGAGCATCCCCGCCTTCAAACCGACGCCTCGTCCAAAGAATTATGCTGTCTGCATGAGGAGATCAGCCGATGCCACTCCCTGCGGATACAAATCTCGTCGCCTCTGTCCACGTGACCCGTGAACTTTTCGCGCAGCCGCTCCGCCAGGCGAGCACGCGCGACGCGCCAGAACGCCGCCGCCATTGCAACAAACCCCCGCCAGTGTGATCACTCCCACAATCTTCTCCCTGAACCCAATCAGTGTAAGCGTCGAAGATGTGTTCGCCGCATCCGCGACACATCCCAAGTGCTAATCCCTCTCCCGACGCACGAATCCCTTTCGCGTCACTATCTTCTTTTCATTTTTCACGTGAGCGTGGCCTTTGCTCAGCAACCATTCCTTCCCACAAGCCAATGGACTGCCCTCCGTGACGGAGTCGAGCGAGCGGCGCCGCTCAGCGCCACCGAGAACCTCCCGCCACCTCACCGGATTGCACCGCGTCCCCGCCACCGCCGACTTTGATCCAAGCCGCGCAATCCATCTTGCAGCGCGCACGCAGTACGGCCTCTCCGACGTCCGCAGTGAAGAATTCTCCATCGACGGCACGAAGATCTACGGCCCGATGCGCTCCTACCTTAGTTGGAAAGTAGAAGAAGGCTCTCTCTGGGAAGTTCGCCCGCAGCAATTTATTAATCGGGGACTGGAAGACGAATCCCATCCACCTCGCCGACTACAGTCGCAGCGCAGATGTCGAAACCACTTTGATCGACATCGGCGATGGCGCCCTCCGATCAGGACTACACAGGCAAAGACGTTCGCGGAAAAAATCGTCCCTCGCGGATGGCGTCCTCTCTCGCGTTCAGCAGATGGCGATCGGTCAGCACGGCGCAGTCGGGCATCGTCAGCGACATGCCGAATCAGACCACCGCGGCATGGTCGTGGCCTCGATCCAACCCCCTGATTCAAGTTGGGGACATCTCTCGACGCCCGCCAGCCTTCCGGATTCTGCCTTCATGGTTCCCGCGCCAGGCCGCCGAAGCATTGCGCGCACGCCTGCCGGCGTCAGGAGAACCCATGGCTAACTCTCAACGCCTGCCACGTCAAAGCCGAGGTCGGCCCCGGCCACTGGACCGTCGTGATCGGCAAATGATTCCCCGGCTCCGATCCCGCGTCGGGCGAAATTCCCGTTTGGCAAAGCCGCCACCCTCGATCACGAACGTCCGTTAACGAGCCAACGGCAGCGTTGCAGATGGCCACCATCCTCGAATCCGCCCTGGTATTCTCGCGCACCCCATCGTCGCCGGCACGCTTGCCGCAAACCGAAGCGCACTTTTGCGTATCGTGGGGACCAGAAATCCAGCTGGCACCATGGCCTTCCTCGCATCCCATCCGGAGATCAAAGAAAAACTCCGCGCCAACATCCACATGGACATGGTCGGCGGCGACCCATTTAAGAACAAGGCGATCTTCCACGTCACCGGCACCCCTGGTCTCTTCCCAGCGTCGCCCACCGACGTGGGCGCATCCTTCTCAACACCACCATCAAACCGCCGCAAGGGATTACGGCCGCCGGCGGAGGCTCCCCCAACGACGGTGGTCAGTCGAAATCCGCGCTGGCGCGGCAAGCGCACTACGCAACGAACTCATCGCCGACGTCACGCCCTACTCCGAAGGCAGCGATCATGACGACTACGACTCTCCCACCCATCGCTGCTCCTTCACTCTTTGCCTCCGCGATTGGCCGGACATAAGGTCTCTATCCACACCGACCACGACAGCCTCGCTCCAGATATCGACTCTCAACGAAATCACGACGCGTTGCCTTGCTCGGCGCCGCCTCGATATGTCTACGCATCAATCGACAGCAAGCTGCTGCCACAAGCTTTGCCGTATCTGGCCGCGCAGAGCAACATCCGTCTGAGTCAGGATTTCGTTCGCGCTCAACAACTCATCGAAGACGCCCGGCTCCGACCCCAACACCGCGTGGTACGAAGCACACGCAATCTGGATGAACCATGCGCTCGCTCGCGAACAGGCGGTGCTGCAATCGATGACGGCACTCGCCGGAGCGCCCGCGTCTGCTTCCGCCAATCTGGTTAAGGCACTCTCCTCCCAGATTGACACGTACAACTCATGGCTTCGATCAAGCTTCTCAGTCCCGGGGGCGAAAGAAAATGCTCCCGCGTCACCGTGGGCAGCCGACACAGAAGCAAAGCGCCGTTCCCGTTCGAATCGGAGATTTCGGGCCCGTTGACCTATCAAAATGACAATGTACCTGCTCGCCCGTCTTGGCAAAAGACCGCTACGCGCAGATCAAACTCATCAATGCCAATGCCACGCCGCTGCTGAACTTCCAAAGTTCCTCGGACCTCTACGCTTATGAAATCGTGAACTTCATTAACGGGAAGAGGTCCGTCGGAGAGATTCGTGACGCCGTGTCCGCCGAGTACGGCCCGATCCCCTACCAATAGTCGTGGACTACCTCAACGCCTGCGCGGAAGCAAAATTATTCAGTGGCAGTGAGAGATAAAGGGAAGATTAAGAAAAGAGGACCTTCGGCCAACAGTCCGAGGTAAGCTCGTGACTACTGCAGATGGATCCCGTGCGCAAAGATCGCCGCGCAGGCACACGCAGCAGCGACCGTTAAAAAGCCGCCAGCTCATCGTGCGCAGGACTCGTGCTCGTGGTCGATCACTATCCTGAAGTGCAGCGCGGTATTTCCTGATCCATTCATCGGAATCTCGTTCGCCGGGGCATGGGGCTGGATCGCGCACTTCAATCTGCGCATAGAGCTCTCATCCAGCGAAAAGAAATCGAAATGGCTGCAAACCCCGGTCACCGGCTTCAACATCTCAGCAGATCCCGGGACAGCGCCGGCCCGGGTCAAAAACATCAACCTCACCTGTGATCCTTGGTTGAGTGGAACGTGATAGTCCGAGCAGACCGCCGGTCATTGAAATCGTCTTGATTTCCGCTTGTTTTCGACGCCCATCATGAAAACGGAGCACAGCCGGAGTAGGCCGTTCAACCGCAGCCGGGGGCTGCGCTTTATACGATAGGGCTGGGGAGGCTGGCTATCAGTCGAGTATCCTCCCCGATTCAATGATTGAGGAGATTACTTTAGGTCTTCACAGGTACAGTTACCGCCCGAGCGTAAACTAAAAGATGCGGACACCTGCCTGAATCTCGCCGTTCATCGAACGTCAAGTGGTGGGGACTGCGCGACTTGCTTCTCCGCTCTTTAGACAAGGACACTGCCATGTCATCTTCACCCATCTCTTACGAACCGTGGCCCGCACTATCCTTTCCCGATTTCGCGGCCATCCAGCATCTTCTTCATATGGGCTTACAGGCAGTGGGCAAGTTGAAGTTGAAAGAACCGTTTGAGCCGCAATGGGCGGAAGTGCCTCTCTGGCTCAGCAGCCAGGATTAACCACGGGCCCCATCCCCCTATTCTGGCAGCGCCTACGAAGTCTCAGTCGACCTGCCTCTCACCCAGGTGCGGTGCACAACCAGTTGGGGAGGTTCCAGTCACTACGACCTCGCTTCGATGTCAGTCGCCCAATTTGTGAAGCACCTCCTTGCAATGCTCGCGCCAAGCAGGTATCAACGCTTCCATCAACTTGAAGCCCCAGGAAGTCGCCAACGCCATCGCCTTCGACCAGGACACAGCGAGCCTCGTCCCTATGACCGGGCGCTCGTCAATGCTTGGTGGCGAATTCTCCTGAGTACGCAACGCGTGATGCAGATTTTCCACGGCCGCTTCCAAGGCAAGACCCAGCCCATAGGTCTCATGTGGGGAACGCTCGATATCCGCGCGACGTTCGTTATAACGGCAAACCCGACTTCACCCGGCGAGAAAGCCGACTACATCCGACGCAACGCCATGAACGAGGAGCTAATCGAAGTGGGATGGTGGTCGGGCAGTGATGCTTATCCAAAACCCGCCTTTTATTCCTTCACATACCCGCAGCCCAAGGAAATCGAACTCGCAAAAGTGGCCCGGCCAGCGCGCGATGGGATCCCGCCATGGGAATGTTTCTCTCGACTACGACGATCTGCGTAAATCGCAAGACCCAGACGCCGACCTGCTGTCTTTTTCGAGTCGACCTACAAAGGGGCGCGGAAAAGGCAGGATGGGATCCGCATCTAGTTGGTACCGGCAAACCAGAGTGAGCGTCGGCGCGGCCCAGAGATTCAGACTTCCCAAGACGTATTTGAATCGAATGGTTGCGAGCCTATTTGAGCGCAAACACCGCGTGGCCGACCATGATGCCGTCGATGCTAATGTCGGCACGATAATCGCCAACTCCGAGTCGGTTCGCCTTGAGGTCGTAAGCGTAGCGACAGCCGGCGATCGACAGTTTCGCGTTTCGAGCTGTGGTAAGCCTTCCATCCGTTACTCTGACGATCGCAATCGTGGCGGGCGGCAATGTGCAGGTCCTCGTACCGTACTTAGTAAGCAGAAACGCTACTGTCACGCTCTCTCGTTTGGCTGAGAAGACACTGCTGCCGTCAGCTTTGGATTGGAGGCCGAACTAGTCCCTGGCAGATCGGGAGTAAGAAGAATGGCGGGCCACGCCACCGCACTCGGCATTTGCAGCAACGCCCCCGGCCTCATTGATATCAGCTGCTTGGGACATTTTGCAGGCGGAATCACTCGAGACCAAGTTATTGAGATCACGCATTACGCGCCCCCGCATAGATAAAGGCGTGAGAGTGTTTCATCCTTGGTTGTTGCCCATCCCACCACTTGCCCAAAATCATCAATGGATGTGGCCTCACTGGTAAGCGCCACCCAAGGTACCTAAGTCGTCTGTGGCAGGATTGATCTTTGTGGGCGGCCACCAGGAAGGCATGGAAGATCCCGTTATCGCCGATTTCAGAAAAGCCGACAGCTTGTCCGAACTCCATTAATGTGAGCTGCCGAGCCAAAAGAACCCCCAGGGTACCGAGGTCACTTAGAGCTGGATTGATCGCCTATTGGGAGCTGTGCAGAAGGTGAGATTGAGTTGCTCGGTGGTCAAGGAAAATCCCCACCACTTGCCGGAGGCATTGATCCCGAAGGCGGACGCCGACGTACTCGCTGGAGTGTGCTGAGGTCGTCGGTCTCAGGGTTAATCGGGCTGTTCGGAACTGTGCGGAAAGCATGGAGAAACCAACAGAGCCACCCGTTGCGGGATGCGCCAACTACCTGGCCAGCGTCGTTGATAGCATTGGCCGAGGCGAAGTCGCCGCCGAATGTGCTGAGGTTATCGGTGGCGGGATTGATGGGGCTATTAGGAGCAGTGCGAAAAGCGCGAAGGGCATGAAAGTTCGGTGACCGTTGATTGGCCAACCGCTTGACCTGAGCAAGTATTGATGCCCGTGGCATCGCTCCCGTTGCCAATAAGAACGCCCAAGTCATCGGTGGCGGGATTGATAGCTCGGTTGGGAGCGGTGCGGAAGGCATGATCTTCAAGATCGCCATATTCGTAAGGGAACCACCAGCAACCCGGCCTGAGGCGTTGGATACTGGTGTCGCGCTAACAGTGCCACCGAGCGTGCCGAGGTCCGTGAGGGTGTACATCTGTGCGAAGCAGGTGCTTGCGGCAAACAGCAGCCCGCACCCGATGACGCAGGAGCGTGTGAATGCGTTTCATGCGTCCCTTTCAGGTCGCGGAGATGGCTTCATTAACTCACTCGAAGTCGACCGTCGCGCGTGAGTTGGTGAAATGCGATTTGTTGCCCACCTGATGTCGCTGCGCGTCTGGTTCCATTGAATCGATTCAACCCTACCTCAGCGCAAACACTGCGTGGCCAACCATAATTCCGTTGATGCTGATGTCGGCCCGGTAAACGCCCGCTCTAAGATTTTTCGTCGCGAGCTTGTAGTGGTACTGGCACCCTTTGATCTTGAAACTTGTACCTCTGCCATACTTGTGCTCACTAACGGTTCTTAATTTCCCATCCGCAGCTCTGGTAATCGAAATCGTGGCCGGCAGTAGGTTGCATGTCTGAGCGTTGTACTGGGTAAGGCGGAATTTCACCGGAATCTTTCCCCCTTAGCCTCGGAAAACGCTGCTCCCGTCAGAGTTGATAGGCTGCTGCACGACGGCTCTATAGATGGGAGTAAGAAGATAGGCCCGTCCTACACCGTATCCCTGAGGCGCCGCCTGGTGCGCCCATGCGCGACTATCTGCCCTGTATCGTTGATCCCATACGCCATGATTAATTTCCAACCTGAGTCAGCCGGAATTAGGTCGTCGAGAACATTCATCACACCGCCGCCAAACACGAAAGCGGGTGAGCCGCCGATCACTTGGCCATAATTGTTGATTCCAGTGGCTGGCGATGGCTGCGCCGGATAGATCGCTTCAGCAATCGGGCCGAGGTCATCCGTCGAATGGATTGATCGGAGCATTGGCCGCTGTACGGAAGCCATGGTTGGCGTCGTCCGCAGGGGATCCAGGAATAACCGACCACTTGGCCAAAGGCGTTGATGCTATTGGCCACGCTGTACGTACCGCCTCCAAGCGTACCGAGGTCGTCCGTGGCGGGATTGATGGGTTCGTTGGCGGCCGTCCGAAAGGCACGTGAAAATCCATCCTTGTTTTGTGCCATACCCACGACCTGTCCAGAGCCATTGATACTCTGCGCAACGCTCCAACAGCCCTCGAGCGTGCCGAGTTCATCCGTGGTGGGATTGATAGGGCTGTTCGGGGCCGTGCGAAACGCACGTTGGGCGGGCTTGAACCGTGCGGGGTAGGGCAGGTGTCGCGACCGTTGTCCGAGTCGCCGACAACCTGGCCGGCGTTGTTGATCGCATACGCCGTATTGTTCGATCCACCGAGCGTGCCCAGGTCGTCGGTGGTGGGATCGATCGGTCTGTTCGGAGCTGTGCGGAAGGCGTGTTGAATACAACAAAACCCCGGAGTGTTGGCGCTGGTATAAGAGCCCCCGACCACATCACCCTGAGTCGTTGATACCGTACGCCACACTATATGGAAATGGGCCGCCGAGCGTCCCGGAGGTCGTCCGTGGCGAGATTAATCGGTCTGTTCGGAGCCGTGCGGAAGGCATGTACTGGATAGGCCGGAAGACGGGTCGCCACCGCCGGTCAACGACCAACCAACTACCTGGCTCTGAGGCATTGATACCGTACGCCACACTTATATCGCCGCCGAGAGTGCCTAGATCGGTGACTGTGTACATCTGTGCAAAGCAGGTGCTTGCGGCAAACAGCAGCCCGCACCCTATGGCTAGGAGCGTGTGGATTCGTTTCATGGGGTCCTTCTCAAGTCGAGGACATGAAGAGTAGTGCTCGATGCTCGCTTGCCTCGATGGAACAAACATCTCATTGAACTGCTGTTGAGGGCGTTGCCCAGGGGAAGAACCGTTGCAGCGGACTCGACAATACCTCAGTTTTGAGAGCAACGCAACGGGTGGTTTACACGAGAAACGATGTGCCCGCACGCCTACGGCACCGACACCGGGGTGCCTCATCCTCCTCCGCGTTCTCTGCGGACAGGGTGGGGACTTGATGTCGCATCAGAAGGACAGCGCCGCGAAAGAAATTTTCCGGGTTTGTAGGTTGGTGATATTACGATTTTGCCACAGGCCCTGTTGTCCTCGTACGGTGGGCTCTGTTCCAAGATCGCTATTCTGAATAGGTTTCTGGACCCAGTGTGCGGGTTTATTCGCCGACAATCTTTCGAAAGATGTACGTGATCGTTTACCGAACGTCCTAAAACTTCCCCTCATCCGCCGACGGCCCGTATACCTCCGGCACAGACGCATCATTCAGCCGAAGGTACACCGTCGTTAACTGCCCCCGATGGTGCGCCAGGTGATTGAACACCGAATCCCGCAACACGATATATCGCGGCGCCTCACGGACGACACGGCCGCCCACTAACCATCCGCCACGGCTTCATCAAGTGCTCATCCGTCGTGCCATTCAATGCTGCTCGTGCTTCACCCACAGACTTGTCGAGCAGTTTCTAGTAAGTCAGCCTTGAATGTCTGGGGCTTCGTGCTGTATTCCGAGTTCCCGGGTTTCAATTCCAACTGCTCTTGGTTCACCGTCATGGCAACCCAGCCGAACATGCTCGCCACAAGGGCTGCCAGGTGCCCCATCGCCATCGACTTCTCGTGTGGTTTCCAATCGTTCCGTCCTTCAGGCACGCGCTCCAGTACGCGCGGCGTGTCGCGGGCAGTTCACGTTCTAGCTCAGCCAGGAAAAGCTCAGTCAGCTTCATTTGAAGTCTCCTCGTTTTTGGGCAATGCCCTCGATTCAGGGGCAGGAAATTTGCCAGCTCTCCTGCCTGCCCATCACACTAAACCTGGATATGTCATCAAATGTCATAATTTTGGGACAATCATTTTTAGACGCCACTAGCGCTTATGCGAGCAGGATCGTCTCCTTTCTATTGTGCTTTTGCTTGCAAGGCCACGGCCGCCTCACTGGCCGCGAACTCTCTGAGCGTCTCGAAGTCTCTGAACGCACGCTGCACCGTGACATGGAAGCTCTCAGCTCCGCAGGAGTTCCCTGCCCCTTGCGCTTCGCGGCTCTCGTGGCGGCTGGCAGTTAATGGAGAACTGGCGTATGGAAGTCCCCGGTCTCGACGAGGCCGAACTTCGCGCGTTTCTCATGGCGCAACCGCGCGTGATGGGGAGATCCACGTCTCGCGGGCGCCGCGCAAAGTGCCTGGCGAAACTGATGGCTTCCCTTCCAGAACCCCTCGCGAGCGCGCAGTCTCGATTCGCCAGCGGCTTCATGTGGACACGACAGGCTGGCGTGGCACGGCAGAGCCTCTTCCGATGCTCCCGATTGTGCAGGACGCCGTCTCGCGCGATCGCAAGTTAGCGATTCGGTACTGGAGGGTTAGACCCCGAACGAGGCACGGGGCCTCGTCGAAAACTCGTAGATCGGGTTATCGATCCCCTCGGGATTGTCGCGAGAAGGCACGACTTGGTATTTGGTCGCCAATACTCCTCGCGGATTCCGCACCTATCGCGTGTCGCGAATCGAGCACGCAACACTTCTCGACAAACCATGTCTGCGCCCGCCCAGCTTCGATTTGGCCGCTCACTGGAAATCTTCCACCGAGCAATTCACCGAGGGTTGGAAACGTATCGATGTCACGCTTCGACTGGAACCCGGCGCGGCGGAAGAAATGAAGATCTGGCACCTCAACACCAAGGTCGACGAAGCCGCGACCACCAACGATCCCGACGGAGCTGGGTCGTCAGCTGCGCGTCCAGTTCGACGCCGAAGGGGAAGCAACCTTCATCATCCTCGGAATGGGTCCGCGCGTCGAAGTCCTTGATCCACCCACCCTGCGCGACCGCATCGCGACGGATATCACCTTGATGTACAAACGGCTGCGCCAGCCTGAGTAGCGCTCTCCTGCGCCACATCGCCTCCCGCCTCTCCCAAACCATTGTCATTCCGAGAAGCGCAGCGCCGAGGAATCCGCTCTCCTGGGCGACACCGCCGCCTCAATTCTCCGCACCAGAGCCGACGATCATCCCCACCTGTTCTCCTTCTGATTCCCGCCGCTTTGCCCAGACATCAAAGAAGGCTTTAGTGTTAAACATGGATGTGAGTGGTCGCATTCCTTAGGAGATGAAATCGTCTTTGCCCCTCGAAACCCGACGCCCTTGGTACAAGAGACGCCGTCATCTACCAGGTGCACGTTCGAGCGTTTGCAGGACAGCAATGGAGACGGCATCGGCGACTTCGTTGGTCTGACGCAGCGGCTCGATTACCTTCAACAGCTCGGCATCGACACGCTCTGGCTGCATGCCGTTCTTCCCGTCGCCTCTGCGCGACGACGGCTATGACATCGCCGACTACTATGTCCGTCCATCCCAGCTACGGGACGCTCGACGATTTCAAAGCCTTCCTTAATGCAGCTCATCAACGCAACATTCGCGTCATCGTCGAGCTGGTGCTCAACCACACCTCCGACCAGCATCCCTGGTTCCAGGAAGCACGCAAGTCCCGCGACAACCCGCGCCGCGACTGGTATGTCTGGAGCGACACCGACGACGCGATATCGCGGCGTCCGCATCATCTTCGTCGATACGGAGCTATCGAACTGGGCCTGGGACCCGGTGTCGAAGGCGTATTACTGGCATCGCTTTTTCAGCCACCAGCCCGACCTCAACTTCGACAATCCCGCCGTTCGCGAAGAGATCTGGAACGTGATGAAGTTCTGGCTGGAACTCGGCGTCGACGGTTTTCGGCTCGATGCGGTCCCATATCTCGTCGAGCGCGAAGGCACGATCGTGCGAAAATTTGCCCGGAAACTCACGGCGTCCTTAAAGAGCTGCGGGCGAAACTCGACCAGCAATTCCCTGGCAAAATGCTGCTCGCCGAAGCCAATCAATGGCCCGCTGACGCTGATCCCTTATTTTGGAAACGGCGACGAGTTCCACATGGCGTTTCATTTCCCGCTGATGCCCAGAATGTTCATGGGTGTAACGGCTCGAAGACCGAAAACCCATCACGGAAATTCTGCAGCAGACACCTCCGATTCCCGACGGATGTCAGTGGTGTCTTTTTCTGCGCAATCACGACGAGCTCACACTCGAAATGGTCACCGATCTTGAGCGCGACTACATGTATCGACGAGTACGCGCGCGACCGCTCGATGCGACTGAACGTCGGCATCCGTCGGCGCCTGGCTCCGCTGCTCGAGAACGATCGTCGTCGCATCGAACTGATGAACGGCTTGCTCATGTCTGCTCCCGGGAACTCCGATCATTTATTACGGCGACGAAATCGGCATGGGCGACAACGTCTCATCTCGGCGATCGCAACGGCGTTCGCACTCCCATGCAGTGGGATGGAAGCTGGAATGCGGATTTCTCCGCGGCAGACCCTGAAAATTTGTATTCGGCATTGATTCTCAATCCCGTGTATGGATATCAGGTCGTGAATGTCGCGTCGCAGACAGCGGTCTCCGCACTCTCTGCTCTCATGGATGAGACGTCTCATTCAGGTTCGTAAATCGAATCCAGTTTTTGGACGTGGATCGATAGAATTCCTTTATCCGGGAACCATCGAGTGCTGGCTTTCCTGCCGTCAACTGGGAAATGAAACTGTTCTGGCGGTCAACAATCTCTCGAGCGCGGCGCAAGCGGTCGAACTGCGACCTCAGCCGTTGTAAAGGAAACATTCTGATTGAAATGTTTGGAAGAAATCTGTTCCCTCGCGTGGGCGACTTTGCCGTATCTCCTGACGTTGGGTCCTTATCAGTTCTATTGGTTCCGCCTGCGCAAGCTGTAGTTGCTGCCACTTTACTGGAGACGTAGTTTGGCCGACGAAAGCATCCTGTCTGACGAGCTCATCCGCCAACTCATTGCCGTGGGTGAAGTGGATATCCTCGTCGGACTTCCGACCTACAACAACGCCAAAACTGTCGCGCAAGTCGTGCAAGCCGTTCGCGGCGGCCTGCTGAAATATTTTCCGCGCGATCGTGTCGCAATCCTCAACGCTGACGGCGGCTCAAAAGACGACAGCCCAATGCTGGTGCAGGCTGCATCCATCAGCGACGCGCGTAACTCCGGCCCTCTACAAACGCTACGCACATTGCACTGCATCAGCACTCGATATTCGGGAAGCCCATCCGCTGGATCGGCTCTTCGCACGATCATGTCAGCTGCGGACTTGCTCCAAGCGAAAGCCTGCGCAATCGTCGCACCCGAATCTGACACGATCGCTCCCGACTGGATTGATACCCTTTCTTCGCCCGATCTATCGCGAGAACTTTGACTTCGTCACTCCGGTTTATCGCAGAAACCGTTTCGAAGGAATGCTGGTCACAAACTTCCTTTATCCGATGACTCGCGCACTTTACGGTTGGCGCATTCGCGAGCCATATCCAACGGAGTTCAGCTTCTCTATCGCTTCGGAAATCAGACCCTCAGCAGCGATTTCTGGCACCAAGACGCAGGTCAAAACAGTCCCGAACTTTGCTTCACGATGGCGGCAATTGGCGGCGGATACCGCATGTATCAGGCTTTTCTCGGCCCCAAGGCGCGCGTCGAACAAGCTGCTGCTGACTTGGTCGTTGCGATGCGTCATACGGTTGGAACTCTGTTTTGGTCGCTGGCCCAAAATTCAACCTCGTGGAAGGACACCACGGAAATTCACGCGTTACCGAGTACCGGCGCTGAGTATGAAGTGACAAACCGATTCAGTACGCGTAAACCGTAAGAGACTTCATCAGATGTTTTGTTCGGGGGTTGCGGAATTGGAACCGGTGCTCAGTTCGATTCTCGCGCAACAGACCCTCCTGGAACTCAAGCGTCTCTGCACTGTAGTGGATGATCAGTTTCACTATTCCGACGAGCTCTGGGTTCGGACGGTCTACGAATTTGCTGCTTCCTATCATCGCGCAGTTATCAGTCCCGATCACATCGTGCAGGCGCTAGTCCCGCTTTTTCGCGGGCGTGTTTACACCTTCCTGATGGAGAACCGGGATTCTTCCGAACCAGAGATCGAACAACATATCGAATCGCTCTGCCAGACGTTTGAGCGTTTGAAGCCGTACCTGCTTGAGTTGTGGGGGACGGGACAAGGAGGTTCATGATGTGGGAAATGATTGTCACCGAACTGAACCGCGCAATGCATGAATTCGCGCAGGCATTCGCACGCTTGCTGCCGCGGTTGCTGGTGCTGCTAATCATCGCGCTCGTGGGATGGATTCTTGCGTCGGTGCTCAAAGCAATTCTGCGCAGCGTTTTGCGTCTGCTGAAATTCGATCGCCTTTCCGAAAACGCCGGAGCGGCAGAACTACTAAAAAAGCGGCGCTGCCAACATCGACCGAGCTTCTGGGACGGTTGGTGTTCTGGGTGACTTGGCTGGGCGTGATCCTGGTGGGCGTCAATGCCCTGGGCATTGTCGAACTGCAGGACAACGTGGCGCGCTTCTTTCTGTTCTTGCCTCGGCTGTTCGTTGGCGCTGCTGTTGATCTTCTTCGGGATGCTGGCAGCGGAGTTTCTTTCACGCGCGGCGCTGCTGACCGCAGTGAATTCGAACTTTCCTTCGCCCCGGCTGTTGAGCTACGCGATCCGCGTGGTCATCATTATTCTTGCCATCTCGATGGCCTTTGAGCAACTTGGCTTGGCCGAGAACACGATCCTTGCAGCCTTCTCCATTGTCTTTGGGGCAATGATGTTGGGCCTTGCAATCGCGTTCGGCTTGGGGGAAAGACGATTTAGCCCGTCAGTTTCTGGAAGAAGGTTCACTGGACAAAAGTCTCAAGAGAAGAGAGAAGACGAGTTGTCGCCGTTGTGAGGAGCTTGATAGTCGGGGCGGCGCGTCGTTCCAGACGGGAGCTTGATAGCGCGCGCTGTCGGATTGCAATCGCGAGGAATGCTGACGGCGATTAACAAGCCGATCCAGAGACCGGGGCTGCTCAAGAATTGGATGAGATTGGGTAGGGTCAGTGGATGCATTGCCATGTTCGCTCTGCTGGAAAGTGGAACAAGTATCCCGCTGCCGGATGAAGTGTGACTCGATGATTTTGCCAAAGTAAGTCGTGTTGAACGCGATCTTTTCGACAAAGCCGATGGCCAGCGGCGGAAGAAGGGCCCATAAAACATGGAGCGCGACGCGCCCAGCCTGAAACCAGCAGCATCCACGCGTAGAACGGCGCATAGTAGAGACCATGTACGACTAGAAGATGGAAGAGCAGCATTGTCCACATCTGAAACAACGGCAGGTGTGTCCAGAGCAACTGCCAGTTTCATCCCGCTCTGCCAAAAGTCGACTATGGAACTGAACAGCAGCATGAGCCAATGCGTGGCGATCGTGATCGCAACAGTGAGCAGCGGGAGAACGATCACGGGAATAGCCATCTTCGAGAGCACTGTGGTGAGAGTCAGACACTGGCAGCGACTTCAGAACAGGATGCTGCGATCGCGGCGTTCGCCATAGAGAGCGTCAAGACAATAGAAGAACGCAACGATAAACGGTAGTGCCCATGATCAACAGCGATGCCAGGTGATAGTGCGGCTGGATGATCGTGTCGTGTAGTGCGCGTGGAGTCGAGCTCCGAAACAGAGCGAGAGCTTCCCAGGCAATCGAAAGGTGCTGATCGCGAAGCCGAGCAAGAACAAAGTTGCGATAGCCAGTGGCGCCAGGTAGATCGAACGGTTCTCCCACAATTCGGCGTTGGATCGACCAGCGCATTGTCCTGGCCGGCGGGAGAACGGCGGGGAGCGATGACCTGTGATTCGTTTATGTGCGAGTTGTCAGGAGACTCGGGCATAGCGTTCGACTGAGTTGTTGATGGTATTCACCTCGCCGCTCCTCTGAGCTCTCCGGACTGACCGCCTATTACAGCAACGAACAAATCACCAAGGCTGGGTGTGCGAACGGTGCCGAGCGCCGAGAGTTGAGCGCGATCCGTTGCATTCAGATTTGTATCGAACAGGAGAATGCTTTGGCCAATTCCTTGGCGCATGTAGATCGGCTTGAGCCTACGCGCGGCGGAGAGCCGGTCTGGATGCACTGTTATTCCGAGATAGCGCGCCTCGATTTCCTCCATCTTGGACTCGAATACGATGCGGCCACGGTTGATGAACATGACATCGGTGAGGACATGCTGGATCTCTTCGACCTGGTGGGTAGCCACAACGATGGTGCGGTTGCGATCGAAATAGTCGTTCAGCAGGGAATCGTAGAATTGTTTCCGAAACAGGATATCGAGGCCCAGGGTCGGCTCGTCGAGCACCAGCAATTTCGCATCGATAGCCATGACCAGCGCGAGGTGCAGCTGGGTCACCATGCCTTTAGACAATTCCCGTACCTTGCTGAGCGTGCCTGATGGTGGTCTTGGTTAGAAGACTTTCTGCTTTCGCGCGATTGAATCGGGGATGCACGCCGGCAACGTAATCAAGCGGCTGCGAAACCTTGATCCAGCGCGGTAAGACAGCGACATCGGAGATGAAGCAGACGTCCCGCATCAGATGATCGCGCTGCCGTCCAAGGGTCGCGCCCGAGCACATTTAACTGCTCCGTCATACGAAGTAAGACCGAGCAATTGCGTTCAGCGCTGTGGTCTTGCCAGCACCATTAGGGCCGATGAGTCCGAGAATACGGCCCTCTTCGACGCGCAAGATTGATGCCGTCCAGAGCGACGGTTGTGCCGAATGTTTTGCGAAGACCGCGAGCTTCTATGCAGACCATGGCTTCAGCGTTCCTCCTTTGCCTTCGCCGGCGGCCGGTTCGTTGTTGGCATTCCGTCGAGGAGTTCTTCCTGCCTTCAAGCCGAGGCGCTGAATCGTCGCATGGATCCTGGGCCATTCTTCGTCAAGAAATTTTTGCCGTTCGCCTTGTAGCAACAGAGCTGCGCGCACCGGCTGTTGATGAACATGCCGAGCCCTCTCCGGCTCTCAACAAGGCCCTCGTCCACGAGTTGCTGATAGCCCTTGAGAACCGTGAGCGGATTGACCCGATACTCGGCGGCGACGCTGCGCACCGAAGGCAACGGATCGCCTTCGCTTGAGAACGCCATCGAGCATCATTGCGACCACGCGATCGCGAACCTGGCGGTAAATCGGCTGATTGTCGTTCCACTCACGGTCCATCCTGTTTTCCAAGTCGTCCAGTTAGGAATACTGTTTTGTCACTGTGCCTTTTCAGGTCCATGTGCGCGTGGACAGGTTTTTCGCCGGGCATCATATACGTCCAGTCTTCGACGTGGTGATTGGCGTCGATGAGGGTAAAGACGGCATGCTGCATGTGGCCGTATTCAGTGCTGCCGGCAACGTCCAGAAAATCGAATTCCACCGTTCTTCCCGTCCGGCGAACTCTTTGCGACCATGCGCGGCCTGTTTCCAGCGTCGCAATAGTGCGTCAGCAGCAGGCGGTCGCCGTCCAGGTAGAAGCATCGTAACAGGGTGGTCGTAACGGGTCGGATCGTTTGCTTTTCCCTCTTCGTACATTTCGTGCACCAACGCGTTTTCCCTGGAGGTTACGCGCATCGAGACTTGCGTAACGTCGCCCATTCCCCATTTTGTGTTGTGGCGGGTCGATGGTCACGGGCCCCTGCCAGGTTCCCGCAAACGTCTTCAGAAGGTTGAATGACTTCTGCGCGTCCAGATTGCGGAACAGGCTTTTGCGCATCGGACTGAGCGAAAACTAAAGTCGACAGCGAGAGCAGAACAACTGAGAACGCAAAGCGAACGGCTTTCATAAATCGTCTCCTGCGGGCGAGGGTTTTTGGCTGATCATTCGTCAAAATCAACCAATTGCGAGGCTTGGCCTCCGCCTTATGCTGCTATACTTAACTATAACACTATATAACTTGTCAAGGAATTTTTGAGGCGAAGCGTGGGGAGAGCGCGGCGGGCATCAGCCTGCGCAATGTTTTCAGAGTTTTATGGCGAGCTTGTGCGCTATCTTGCGATGGTTGTGGTCGAGCGCATGAAAAGAAGGCGTGGGAGCTCCCAGCACTCGCGCGAACCATTTACTCACCCTGAGCTCATCAGCTCTTTATGCGAAGAAGAGCTTCGTCGAATCGTGCGCGCTGTTCACGATCGGAAAGTACTGGTGACTTGCCCTACGCCTAGCGCTCCCCATCTCTACATGAGGGCAGGCCTCAGCGCTTCTCGTCTTTTCTGGGAAGAGACCTCAAGAATTCTGCTAAATCTGTTTTCCTCCCTGATCGCTTAGGCCTAGGTGCAGGCAATTGTCGTAGTGGTTCATGACATCCCTAAGTGTGCGAAACCGGCCGTCATGATAGAAGCCGCCTTTGCGTGGGTCCACAAACCATTCAAGGGCGACGTGCGATAGCGTCGGTCGGGCGCGCGCGATCCGCCTGAAAACTGTCGACGCAGACTTCGCTTGGTTTGTGCATATTCCATCCTGGCTCGGTATAGAGCGAGGAATGCGTGGCAAGTTGCGCACTGCGCTTTTTCGAGAACAGGGCTTTGCCACGGGACGCCGCAGCCTCGTTGAAACTATCCGGAGGTGGGGAGGTGCCGGAATCGCGAGCTGATAGAAATGCAGGGCGGGCAGCTTCGCGGTAGTGAGGTCTGGCGTATTTCTGATGTGTCCGAATCCAGCTCGAGCTGCCACGGGAAACCTGCGCAGGGTCGTCCAAGCGGGGATCGTAGGAGTGTAAACCCTTTCCGTGCATCTCCAGATTCGCAACAAAAGCATTCCAGTGACTGACGCTACCCCAACCCGTCCAGGTATGCATGTTCACGCCGGCGAGGCCAAATGCGGGTGGGATCAAGACCGCGGCAGATTTGCCGTCAGGACGGAATGCTTTCCCATCGACGCTGAGGCTTGCGTCGAAGCGTCCTGGACCCCAACTGCGAAGGACGGTTCGCACGGTGGGCTGATCTACCTCGAGCAGATCTGCAAACGGCTGCAGATTTGAGCGCAGTGCGATAATCGCGCCAACGTTTAAGTCTCTGTTGGCCCAACCATCGAGGCGACGACCGATACCGGGCGCCAGAGAATTATCGACGGTCAGAATGGCACAGGCTGCACTGTATGCCGACGGAGCGCAGTGCTACCGTCGGGCTTGAAGAAACCGGTTACACCGACGACGGAGTTCAACTTGAGCAACGCGAGGTAGTCGAAGGATCGTCGAGACTTAATTCGCCTCTTTTTAATGCTCGGATGAGAGTGCCGGGAAGTGCGTCAGAATCAACTTCAAACCCACGGCCAAAGCTGTCCTGGTGGACTGACGCCGGGGCCGACACCGCCAAGCTTGCTGCCCTCAATTGCCTGATGCAGTTGGAGTGCCTGTCCCCAAAAGCTCTGATCACCAAATGTGTCGAAGCGAAACGTTTGCTTTCCGCGAGCGAGCATGTGTTGCGCGTTGCTGTCGATCGCGATATCGGAAGGGGGAGGATGGCGCAGCGAACTCTTCACTTTTGGACCCTGACTCTGTAAAGCGCCCACGAACAGTGCAAGCAGCAACAAGACTCCGGTGATCAGTGCGTTCTTCATAACGGTGTCCTCTTTTTTTCTTACACTTCTGTCCGGGCGCGTAGTGTTCTTGGCATCAGGCAGCTACAACAAATTTGTTTTGATTACCTACTGGTGCTTCGTGGCTTAAGGCATCGGGTCCGAACTTCGGTGAGTCGAGCCAAGACGAAGGCGCCGAGCGCCATTTCAAGATCTCGCACGGCGACATCGAGGTATGCGGCGGTCAGAACGAGATTGCCCGCAATAATGACGAGCCAAACGGATGCAACGTAGGCTCCAAGGCGAGTCCATCGGGTAAGGATTGCGAGGCCGACGACCATCTCGATGACGCCAACAATGTGCATAAAGGTTTGTCCGCTGAACGGGAGCACCTTCAGCGCCAGCGGCTTATGTATGCGGGCCAGTTCGCTAAGAGGTTGAAGTATTTATCCAGTCCCGCCAGGAAAGGTCCGACGCCGAGCCCGATTCGCAGAGAGCCACCACGACTGGTCGAGTCGTGAATCAAATTGCTTGTACATGTATGTTCCTTTCACCAGAATAGAGTTGGCAGGATGAAGATGGTTACAGGGCAGAATCGGCATTTCATGAATGTGTTATGGATTAGAACTTTTCCTGTAACGTTTTGAACTGTCGCCACTCCCTACTTATGGAGGGTTCTAGTGATTAGCCCGACGCGAGTGGCCATTTCTCAAGAGCAGATGACTGATGAAGACGTGGTCACGAAAGTCCTGCAGGGTGAGACTGCGCTATTTGAAATAGTCATGCGCCGCCACAACCAACGCCTGTACCGCGTGGCTCGCGCAATTCTGCACAACGAAGACGCAAGCCGAGGATGTGATGCGGGGACGCGTATGTGCGCGCTTACGAGCATCTGCACCAGTTTGCGGGACGGGCCAAATTTTCCACGTGGCTAACCCGTATCGCGAAGTGCATGAGGCTCTGGCGAGACGTCAGCGCAGCAATCGATACCAGGCACTCCGAACCGGTGTCAGAAGGAATGGGGGAGCCGATGGATGGATTCGCGACGGGATCGCCAAATCCAGAGCAGCAGGCGTCGAACGACGAGATGCGGACCTTGTTGAAGAGGCCGTTGAGCAACTGCCGGACGCTTATCGAGGCATTTTCGTGCTGCGCGACGTGGAAGAGATGAGCACGCGCGGAGGCGGCCGACGTTCTTGGCATCACTGAGGATAACGTTAAAGTTCGCTTGCACAGAGCGCGGGCGCTCCTGCGCAAGAGCTTGTACGAACAAGCCGGGCTAAAGAGAGAAGAACTGTTTCCCTTTCGCGATCAGCGGTGTGATCGAGTGGTGAAGAACGTATTTCAGCGAATTCAGCGTGAGGTGCGCCTCGATAGGAATCGCTGAGTACATCCAGACGGGCCACCCCATTTGACATTGACGATCGATCGGCCACCCGCCGCGCGCAGTTGTTATGCTTCGTGTCGGAGTTCGCCGCGACGCGAGCAAACGAGGAGGCTCGGCATGCCGACTCCCATGCGGTTTCTGATGTACGTACCAGTTCCTGGGTATTCATTCTCGACTACCTACTCGGCGTCGCGCTGCAACGGAAGTGGCCCATGAATATAAGTCAGAGCGCGGCGGCAATGAGCACGATCGTTGGAGGAGTTCTGTTCACCTTGGAGCTGCGATTGCCGGATGGGCGCTGGTAATTTTTCGCAAAAATCGAACAACCACAGTTCCTGCGAGTCGTCTCGCGAAACTCGTGACCTGGGGCCGTATCGCTTCACCCGCAATCCGATGTATGTGGGCCTTACCATTGCGCTTACCTGGGCGAGGCGGGATTGCCTGAGACAGATCTGGCCTCGTCCTTGTCTTGCACGCTAACGATTGCCCTATCTCAACTGGACGGTGATTCCGAGTTGAAGGCCGAGACTTCGCGAAGTCTTCCACGGACACTACGATCAGTATCGCACTCTGGTGCGACGGTGGATTTAGACACGGCACGCTACGTTGACGCGGGACCGGCGTGGCCAGAAGTTCACCGGTCCTGATTGATCCGCCAGCGCGTGGCAAATCGTGCCGCCGGCGCCAATCCGCAACCAGCCGTTGCCGTGGCGCTATTCGCGGATGCGTCTTCTCTATCAGGACGGTCCACGCGACGAAGCCGACACTGCCTGTGAGCGTTGGGTCGGAGATATAGGTGCTTGTCACCCACCCGCAACCGACGCTAATTGTTGAGACTGCTCCCCGCTGGGGAGAACACGTTGTTGCGTTTGAACCCGATCAGGCGGATGGTGCCCACAACAATCACAAGAATGACAGCCAACATCACCGCGTACTCGGCAATAATCCTGGCCTTGATCATCCGTCCAGAGCGAGCGTAGGTTTTGCATGATTCACCTCTCTTTGGGGAGGTGGTGGGAGGAGTTATCAGGGGAGTGCAAAACTGGCAGCGCCCCCGAAGGCTCCCGTCAAACCGACCGTAAGTGATGGTATATTGGTACATCGTGGGGCAATCGCAGCTGCGCGCAAACCCGTGAGTTGGTGAGCGTCAATCGCGCTGAGTTCATGCTATAGCGGATTCTGCCTCCGGCGATGGATGCGAACATCTTGAAGAAGCCTTGCACGCGAGTAATTTCAAGAACATTTTTGATTCTCTGGTTTCACACCCACCAGCCCCAGGGAACGTTGAACATTATCGCGGTTCACATACGCACCCCATCAAGTCCGACGCCCGCTGAATCCATTAAAGGCACGTTCGTAAAATCCAGAATCAATCGAGTGGAATGATCGGCACGGATTCTGGATTGAAACTCGAATAGATTGGCTAGAACGAGCGGGCCGTTCGGTTTAAGAATTCGCACGCCGCTCTCTTGGTTCCCTGCAGGTCTTCGATCTTCAATGGTTCGTCAGCCATTGTGGGATCTTAACGTTGCGCTGACACGCTCGAACGTTAAACCTATGTTAATTTTGACGCCAGGGGCGAGGCGTGGCCGGACAGGCAAAGAGATAGGCGGAGTGCTCGCAATAGGGAGTCGAGCCGCGGGCCACAGCGCAGTCCGCGGCTCGTAGAAAACTCAGTGACCGATTTTCGGCAAGGCTCGCCCCTGCACCGTCGAAGCCGGCGTCACACCCAGTAGCTTTTCAACTGTGGGAGCGATATCGATATTTCGGACGGCATTTAAGACACCAGGACGAATATCCGGCCCTGCCGCATAGAAGATGGCGCTCATATCGAGCAATTGCGGATCGTATCCATGCGCCCCGTAAAAGTTCGGCACGGATAAATTGGCGATGTCGAAGGTGCATCTCCGGAGGCGTTGAACCACCGGGCGATTGTGTTCCATCGAAGTTATAGCCCACTGTCAGCATCGCAAAATGTCCCCGGCATCCTGTCCAATAAATCGAGTGGTGTCGCGCCAAGATTCGGATCGTTGACGCCACCTGGCGAGGGCCGGACATGGACCTGGTCAAATAGAGAAATGCTGGGAGCACCGAGCGTGTAGTTGAGATTTGTGTCCTTCAAGCCCTTCAGCATCTTCTCCAATTTTGCTTTCAGACTCACGTACTCCTTCGCACCCACAGTTCCAGCTCAATTCGCGGCCTGACGAGATTGATATACAGGTTGACGGCCGGACCAGACGTTACCGCTCGTACCTTCGTCGGGTCGATGCCGTTCGCTGCCAAAATGCCGGCATATGTTTACGGCCGTATGAAACGGCGCAAAACCATGATCAGATACAACAATAATGTTGCTGTTGGGACGCCCTTGCGAATCTACTCCCACCGATTCGATGATGCGCTGCACGGCGCGGTCTGCTGCCTGATAAGCAACCTGCACGTACCGCTGATACCGCGCGACCTTTGCCAGGTCCTGCCCAGTTCCGATGGAGGTTGGGTCCAGTGGGTTCGTGGGCTGGCGGGAGTCAACCAGTAGAAATTGATGCTCTGATCCGTCCGGCTGCTCAATGAAATCATCGCCAGATCCGCATCTGGAACCTGATCGATCGCTCGCAATGCGACGCGGTTTGGTACGTCCACGAAGTGGGACACCTGGTCTTCATAAATGGCTTCGAGTTCATCATCCGGAAAGAGACGTTGAATCCGGGACTCAGCTTTTCTGGAATTCGGAAATCGGACTGCGCGCCCCAGAAACCACACGTTAGATGTTGATATCGTTCACATTCGACAAAACGGGTGCATTCGGCGGGATGTCGCTTGGCCGAGTAGCGAGCGATTCGTACCGTTGAAAGATCAGGTGCCAAGCGTGCTCACGTAAAATCCAAGGCCAGCCTTTTTCGGCGTGTTCTCAAGCAGTAGAACGGACTGGAAGAATGATCACTGAATTTCACGTAGGCGGGGCCAGTGGAAGGCAGCGCGAACAGGCCTGGCTGAATGCCGTTTGTGGTGTCGAAGAATACCAGCGTGTCGTAATTTGTTACTCCGTCATCGGTGGTATCGAGAGCAGCTGCCTGCAAATTGAAATTGATTCCTGACACAGCGATTGTCTCGAGAGCCGATTGCAATACTGGACTGAAAGAATTCTTCCCAGCCGCCGCAAGTTGATTGATGGTGGATGCACGGCGCAGCTGCAAAATCTGAATGGGTCAACGAGAATCCCTGGCTCCCACTCCTCCGAACTCTCCGAACGGCACGGTGTAGTCGACCGTGCGTTTTGCGGATGATTGAATGACGGGACTGCCCGGCAAGCCGGGCACGACAACATCAATGCCATCGCCCCCGGGAAGGTTGCAGTCAGACCTTCTTCACCGGCATTGCGCAGCGCCGAGCCAGAGAGGCTCGGCGCTGGGATGCACACGTTCTGCGGGTCCGACCAGGTCAGTATCCGCCGATGGGTGCTCCGAATCCGTAATCAGCGAGCCAAGCGGGCTCGCCACTAAATGAAAGGTGTTGGAAGTGATGTCATTGTTGGCCGCAGTTGAACCGGTGCGCGATCATGATGTGGCCTGGTGCGGTGGAGAGATGGCGCCGCTACAGTATTTCACGTCCCACCAAACCCTTGCTGCTCTGGAAGTAGTCCGAGGCCTTCTTGACGATTAAGGACGCCCACGGTCAGGTAATACTGCACAAGCTCTGGGGTCGCGCCATCGAGGCGAAATCACAATCACTTTCAGCACCGCCAATGCAAAGGTAGGCAGGAACAACAACACTGAGATCGAGAATATTCGCCACCAACGCATGGCTGGACGGCACAGTAATGACGGGGAGAGGTTTGAGAAGAGCATTCTTACATCCTCCTGCAGCTGAAGAGAAGCTGATCGTGGGTTCCTCAGATGCGTTCTACTGATTAACGCGGCGTTAATTCAAAGTTTAAAAGAAATGAATTTTAGCGGGACAACCGGGTGGTTGTAACGGCTTGCCGCTGCGAACAAACAAGACAGCAATTCTGGCGGGGCTATCCGTGAAAATGATGGCTTGTTGCAACCGGTTGCAAGCACGTTGCAACACAAAAATATTCCAGCACCTTCCAATCCCGACCAAACTTGTCGTACCATTGATGCTGCTGAATGAAATTGAAAATGAATTTCAATTTCAATTCGATCTTTTTAATCTTACCTAGTTGCAACCGGGTTGCATCTCGAACTGGACAACATGTTTATGACGCGTATTCTGCTCGCACTCTTCGCCCTGCTGTCTATCTGTCACGCGCAGTCCGGACCGGCTCGATCATCGGTCTCCGGGCGTGTGCTCGATCCGACCCGCACGCCAGTGGTCGGCGCTAAAGTCTCGGCGATTCCCGAAGGAAGCTCGACAGGGCCAACCGTGATGACAGACCAGGGCCGGATCATATTTCACCTCTCCCTGGATGCGGGTAAGTATTCGCTGAAGGTGTCGAAAGAAGGTTTCGCAGATGCCACGCAAGCGTGGTCGAAGTCACTGGTACGACCGCTCAGCAACACGACATTTCGCTGCAAATCACATCAGTGCGGACGACGGTAACCGTTCACGATGTCGCCGGATATACGGTCCCGGTGATGTCCAGCGCGACGCGAACGCCCACGCCCGTTCGTGATATCCCGCAAACCATCAATGCAGTCACACGCGAACAGATTCAGGATCAAATGTTATTGAGTATCGGTGATGTTGTGCGGTACAGCTGCCGGGCATCACGGCGCACCGGGGTGAAAACAATCGCGACCAGGTGATTATCCGTGGCAACAGCACATCGGCGGATTTCTTCGTCAATGGCGTTAAGGGACGATGTTCCAGTATTACCGTGACCTCTACAATCTGGAGCGCGTCGCAGGCGCTCAAGGGTCAGGCTGCGATGGTATTCCCGGCCGAGGGAGGGGGCGGTGGCGTAATCAACCGTGGTGGTCAAGGAAGCAGGTTTCGCTCCCCTCCGTTGCGTTTACAGTGCAGGAGCGGATCATTCAACGATCGGCGTTTTGCGACGGATCTTGATCCAACCGTTTGGAGAACATTTTGCTCGAGCCGATTGAATGCCATGTATGAGAGCCAGCGACAGTTTTCGTAACTTTGTGGGATTGGAGCGATACGGGATTGCCCCGTCATTCACGGTTGCGCCCAGCCAGAAACAAAAATAGTTCTGGGATACGAGCACTTCAGTGATCACCGGACGGCTGACCGTGGCATTCCGTCTTTTGACTTACGTCCGGTAGACGTTCCGGTCGAAACCTTCTTCGGCAATCCGTCGGATAGTCGCGTCCGCGCCGATGCAAATATCGGCACGGTCAACTTCCAGGAAGCATCTGGCTGGGCCGCTGAATATCCGCAACAGCTCTCTGTTCGCGGACTGACGATCGCAAATATCAAAACTTCGTTCGGGTGCAGTTACGCCCGACAAGGTGTCGAACTTACGCTGACGGCTTACAACAACGCGACAAGCCGAAGCGCAACATTTTCAACCAAACGGATTTGATCTGCACGATGAATGCAGGCTCTATCCGCCACGTTCTTCTGGGCGGGACTGAGTTCGGCCTGCAGCTGACGAGACCCAACTTCCGAAACACCGGATTCTTCGACGACACTACCACGTCAATTCTGGTTCCGTTGGCAAACCCGACGCGACTAATACGCCGAGTGACATTCCGCCAGAAGTCCGACCGAATGCTTTGATAATCATCTCAATACGAAAATTGCTGCGGCGTATCCCTGCAAAGACCAGATCGAGCTCACGCCGCGCCATCCAATTTCTTTGCGGGTATTCGATATGACTACTTCGATTTGAACTATCACAACAATCGGACGGGCGATGATCTGAAACGCATTGACTAATCTGGTGTCCCCGCGCCTTGGAGTTGTGGGTGAAGCCGTTCATGTCGCTGTTTCTGCTTATGGCGGCTTCCACAGCGTCTCGTACCTGCCGAGCTCGGGAGATCAATTCTCTTCGTTGACCACCATTGCTGAGCGGGTGAAGCCGGAGAAATTTCGGAGATTACGAAGTCGGCGTTAAGTGGGACCGACGCGATACCTATCTGTAACAACCGCAGCCTACCTGCTGGACCGAACCCAACACGCGAGCGACGGACCCTAGCGATCCAACGCCCGGATCGTGCAAGCTGCGGTGACCACCGGGAACCGTGGGCTGCGAAGTTGGTGTGATTTGGAAATGTAACCCGTAAACGGAAGGTATCGGTGGCTCCGCTTATCAGAATGGTTACATTCGAGAAATGCCGACGACAGCGGCACCCGCGAATTTCCAAATCAGCACAGGTCCCGCATAACAGTTTTTGCTTTGTGGAATAACTACCAGTTGATTCCGGCACGCTTCGGTGTGGGTCTCGGAATTTTTGAATCGATCCGACATGTTTGCGCGATCGACAACACCGTCGTGCTGCCTGTATACCAGGTTGGATGCAGAAGGCCTTTGTGTTCCTCAGCGAAGATCCGGCTACAGGTCAATCTTGAAAATTTTCTCGACACGAAGTACTACGTGAATGCCGATAATAACAACAACATCTCGCCCGGATTTCCCATCGCCGTTCATTGCGGGCTTAGTCGCCAGATTCTGAAAGCGGTAATCAGGAAGTGCACTTCTAAAGTTAACATCTGCGGAATAGACTTGTTTACTGGCGCACAGGAGCCGGCCGCTGTCAGGGCGGCCTTTTGGTTTGCAGCACGCCGCGCGGAATCGAGGTAGCGTTGTAATAATTTTGTTACACCATCGACGTGAATTTGAAAGGCCAGAAGTAGAGGATCGCTCTTCCGCAAATCGCTCCCCTCTTTGCAACGGCGCTAAACCGCCTCTTCAGGTTGTAAGCAGTGCCATGCCCCTCTTTTTTACATGACTTCACGCAATGAAGGCGGTGCCGAGGGCACCTACTGAAGTGGTTTCGCTGTTATAGCGGTGCCCAGCCTCCTCGCACGACCGTCAGTGATGCCTTTGGTAGAACGTAGTTAGTACCATGATCCGCGGTGATGGTCGATCTCGACGCTGGCCCATCTGGGTTCGCTGATCCTCCCAGCTTCGTTGGGTCGCCACTGATACTGCTCGCTACCAAATGTATTGTGACATCCACAGAACCACCTCAAAGTTATCCGCCCCTGTTTTCTCGTCCTCAAAAGAAATTTGCACGGGATGTGGATTCTCCTGATCTTTATTGATCAGCATGATTGCCCACTGACCGTCTGGGCGAAGAACTGAGTATCCAGTCACAAGAGAGAGTGGCCGGCGGGATCCACGATGTCACTCGTTGAGGTGCCAGTTCATGCTTGCCGGTGCCTGGCTGCACCACTCGGGTTGATGAGCTGGCTTGCGAAGAATTGTGATGTGGGCTGCTGATCCAGTAATTGGAATCTACCGTGAACAGACCAAATGTTCCCATCGAACCGTTGCAGCCGTGGTGAAGCCCCACCGGCAAATAATGGAAATAATGAAAGCGCATCACCCCGCTTCGAGATATGAGCCGACGGAAGTCAGCGACCTGATCCACCAAATATGTTGGCGAACGATTCTGTGTTCCGCAATGTTGAGTTCGTAATAAACAGCGGGAAGTTCGGAGGCAACCCGTCACCGCCAGACCTCAACGTGTGGCTAATGAGGGATGGCTCGTCGTAAGGCTGCTACTGCACCTTGCATGGCTCGTAAGGATAATGTTCGAATGAGAGGAACGTGAAATCGTCCGTACGGCCATGAACTTTCATGTAATCAAAGACCAGCCGAGCCACGAGGTTCTACCTTGCGCGTCGGGCCAGACCTGGATGTCGTCATTCACTCCCCTGGGAAGGCAGATTCCGCCGAGTTTAAGTTTCGGATCCAACTTTGTGGATGGCAGTGGCCCATTGCAGATACAAAGCCCCGTAATCTTCGGGCAGCGTAGCACTGACCATCTGGCTCCTCTTCCATCTCGATATAAGAGATGGGATACGCGTTTCAAAGGTATGCAATCTGCGCAGCGGAGTCCTCCGGTGTGCCGGCAGCGCATAGAAACCGGAATCATGGCTGGGGTTTGCGTATAGCCGCTGGTGTAGAAGAGATCAAGACCGACCTGATCGCGCTTGTCATTAAGCCCCGAGGGCTCATGCCGAGATCGACCAGCGAAACGGCTGTGGTGGTCACAGTCCTGATCAGGATGTGTCGGATCAGATCGTGAAATGCGCCGCCGGATGGTCGTTCCAGATAAATTTCATTGATCGCGTATCCGACACAATTGCGTTGTCCGCGCTGACCCATGACTATCGCAGGTGTTGGAAGGTTACATTCATCAGATTCGCACGAAACGAACCGAAACGGGCGCAGGCGACAGCACCGCAACGTCGCGGTTCTCCTTTTCCTTCGCTAACCAGACCACCTGGGAAAGTTACCCACGTACCTTTGGTGGCCTGCTTAATCGAGATCTTCCCCGGTCAGTACGCGGTAGATGCGGGCAAAGGGTTCGGACCAGGCAATACGAATTGCATTCACGGCATGAGAACCGGCGAGATCAACACAACCCACTGAGGATGGTGCGCGTCGTCTTCGCCGGTGAGAAGCGCCGTCAGGTACGGATTGCTTTTCCAATAGGTGTGCGTGCTCCATCCGTCATTTGAGTAGCCATTGCCTTCCGGCGCCATCGTTGCGCGTGAAGCCGCGATGGGGAGAGTATCCGTAAGAATGACGGATGGGTTCACAGGTGTGGCGTTGCCGGTGAAGTATCCTTTTCCGCTCAGGTCGCTCCACGTCCCCTGCGGATTCCAATGCCACGCTTCGATATGAGTTCAGTGTTCTGACGATGATATGAGACCAGCCGTCTGCCAACCGGCAGAGCACCGCTTTCATGACTGTCGGCAAGCTTGTCGGTAGCGGCGAAATTCAACCGATCGATGCCGGCGCCAAGCGTTTCTGTAGGGATGAAGAAAGTCTTAGCGGCATGGCCAGGAGTTGCGTCGACACGGATGGTTTGTGCCGCGAGCGGGATGCCGATGGATGGGGCTGTGATCAGACCGAGCAGCAACTGCGAGCGACAGACTGTGTAGGAGCAGGCTGATGGCAAGCAGCCCCCACGCAAACTCCAGCTCGACATGTTCACTTTTTTACGGGAATATGAGCGGGGGCACAGTGAGAATCGTGCCCCCAGTGTGAGACTTTACCAGTAGATTTTCGATCTAGCTGCACTTCGCGCGGGTCGGTACAGGTGGAAAATATCTTTCCGAAACTGCCTTGTTCGATTGACCGTCCACAAAACCGCACCAGCTCGTGTCAGGTCCGCAGAACTTGCGGATGGTTGAAAGCATTGGGAGAGGCCTCGACTCGAAATTCCAAATCTTGTTCCTTCTCGAAGCTTTGCGAGGGAAGACTTCTTTGAAGAAAGACATGGTTTGCATTAGCGACACCTGGCGCCCGCATGTTGGAAAGAGCTCGGGGAGCGTTGCCGATCGGCCATGGTCGCCCGAGGTCACCCGGATCACCTGGTCGGCATTGGTGAAATGTTAGCTCCATCCACAAAGTTTGGGTTCGGTGTTTCAGCTAATGAGGGTCCCGGTGGGTTCGGCCTGCGTCCGCGCATGGCGGGGTATCGATGGCTCCGCGCTGTCGAGCGTACGAGTCCAGTCGGTCGTCGCAACTGGCTGACCAGAGCACTGTGCCGTTTAACTGCCAGCCGCCAATCGTCATTCACGACTGGATTGGCGTTGCCCACAAGTTTTTCCACGCGTCGGCAATCGAGGAAGGTCGCTGCACGTAACTGAAGTGCAACAAGTTGGGGGAATGATCGAACTGGGATACTGATCGTGTTCAAGTTCCTTTCGATTGGGATCCTGGAGGCTCATTGACTCCTTCCGCTCCAACCAAGCCTCGCGCTCTCGTCCGTGAGTTGACTGACATCGTCGATCCCGATTTTCGCCGCAGGTGTGGGGTGACCAAGAACTGTACGGCCATTTCGGTGATGGCTTACTCAGCTCGTATCTGGAGGGCGTGGTGGGCGATCGAGTTTGCGGGACCGAGAGATGTGTCGCCTTGGAGAGATGTGAACTGGGGATATGGCAATAGCGACTGGACGGCCGAGATCTCGGTGCCTGCGATGAAGTGGACTCAGCGGATCTGTGATGACCCCGGAGAACGGGTTCTTCCGGCACCGTCGAATCATGTCGAGTGATTGAATCTCCGACACCGGTAGAAAAGCTCTCCCATGCTGATCGGCAAATGGTTCGTAGCGGCGCTGGCACCTGCCATACTGAAATAAAGGTGCGTTCCCTTTTTCCCGACGCTAGCTGGTAGCATCAAGATGATCTTCCCAGGCAGTTCTGTCTCAAAGCCGAGTGTCCGGGTTGCTCGCTCGTTTGCCGGCGTGTTGGTAATGGACTTGAAGTTGCACGTGCCGCGCGCCAAATCCGACGATCGTTCAGGGCCCCCAGGGTGTTGCCTGGCGGCAAGAAGCGGGCCACCAGGGAATGGGTCGCTCAAGCGTGCAAATGGTGTCACCTGAAGTTTGACCGGATTGGTGGTAATCCACTCGGTCAGTTGGTCATAGCCTGTGTAGCGCCGCTAGGTGTTAATCGGGCCCGGTACCAGCGGCTCACTGCTCTCGTGGTAGAAGGCAGATTCCGTACCACCACGGACGACTACCTTCGGGTTCGCCTGATAAGCGAACCCAAACCGGGGGCGGATATATCTTTCCAATCGATTCCAGATAACACGCGAATCGTTTGCACCTGCAAATAACTTCTGCCTCCTAGAAGTGCACTTGCGTGGACCGGATCGCCCGTGATCGAGATCGTCGTATGTAACGCTGCCGCCATTCGCAGAAAAGGATTTGACCGCGCCGATGTCTGATCCAGTTCCTGGCGGTCAAACCGTTCGGTTCGTGGCAATGTGACGTCGTGGCGAACGCCGAGATTCGCCAGCGTTAACTCCATCGGAGTGGCCTTCCAGTTAGCGCTATCGGGTGGATGCTCCGGGTTGGAAATTCTGTGCGTGCGCGACGCGCTGTTCCGGTACTTCATAGGGACAAAATGTCCCGAAACATCCGTCCGGGCTGCCAACTCCCATCATGAAACGCGGCCAGTGGGTCGCCCATACCGCCAGAGTCACGGAACTCGGAAGAACCGTTATACAGTCAGGAAGTTGAATTCGCCGCCGCGGGCCAGCCCGGCATGCGCGGGGATTGATGCGGGAATTGCATTCTGCCATTCGCCGCGCCGAACTTGAATTCGTGAGCGCCTCGACGGCGATGCATCGTTCCCACAAGGTGATGCGTGTCTTTGACCCTGCCTCAGGATGCTGAAGGTCTGCGTGCCGGTGATGTTGGCGCCATCACTGCGGCGCCCGATGAGTCAGCAAGCACAATGTTCGGGAACTGCGGGAATCCCGAACTGAGCATGGTATGGAGGGCAAGCCGGGTGGGATGTCCGGATCGAGTGTTTAGGAAGTCTCCTGAATGCCTTTCTGGAAGTTCAAATCCGCGCGTGTACCCGTACGAGATCTTCATGGATCGGGCGCAGAGGCTGAACGTAGCCTGGTCTCCGTTCCAGGGCGAACAAGTGGCTATCGGAGTCGACGGGGCTCTACCTGTGCAAGGATCCGCTCCGTTACCGTAGCGGTTAAAACTATGGGAATTCCCCCCATTGGTGCGAGAAGCGCCCTGCGCGGTCTATCTATTGCTCTCTCGCTAAAGCGGTGGTCAATCTTAAATGTCGAACTTTATTTACCGAATTCTCGTGTCATTTGCCTGACCGGATACCAATTGGCGAGGCGGGTTTCAGCGTCCGTCGCCTCGTGGCGTCGGCGCGGGGAACGCGTTGCATGAGGGTTGGGGAGCGACCGGATCGATGAGGTTCCCAGCCACGCCTGGGTTGGCAGTGCACCTGGGCAACATAGATGGTCAGATTATTGAAAGGGCACCGGAATCGTGCGATGAAAACACCATCGTCGTCTACGAAAGCGTTGGGGTCAAATGGGTCCCGAGATCTGCCCTGCTGCCTCTGAACAAAGTCCTGAACCGTCGAAGCTTCCCCCGCCGAAATGCGCACAACTCGCTGAAGTTACCGGTTCTTTCAAGTTCGGTTGGTACGCCTGCGGTTCAGGAAGAAAAGCTATCTGCTGACGCAGTCCGATCGTAGTCGAAGAAGAAAACGTCTTCTTGTTTTTCTTGATCGGGCCGCCGATTGTGAAGCCAGATTGCGGCGGGTGGTGACCTAGTCTCCCGGCGATTGCGGTAATTGTTCGCATCCAGCTTGTCGTTGCGGAAAAGCTCATACACACTGCCGTGGAATGCGTTGGATCCAGAACGTGTGATGACATTGACACGACGCTTGCGCCACTAAAGAAGCCGAATTCGGCGCTGAAGTTTAATTGCTGAACTTTAAATTCTTCGACCGCCTCTACCGATGGAGTATAGGTGGCGGACATGATCCCGCTGTTCTGTTCGAAGTTTGAGGTCGTCACGCCATCGATTACGACGTCTGCGTCGAATTCCGGCTGCCATTGGATATGAAGTTTGTGCTGGTACAGCCTACGCACTGGTTGTCCGCGATAGTTACCCCAGGTGCTAAAATGCGAGATTGAATACATCGCGATTGATCAGCGGGAGGTTGTTAATGAAGATCCGCGATCGATCACTTGTCCCGTGACCGCGTCCTGGGTCACAGGCAATACGTAACCT
>ERZ1370068.6364-contig-5350_pt1 | contig 56252 bp, 94 predicted proteins | sample MGYA00561227_ERZ1370068 | MGnify/ENA primary metagenome ERZ1370068 (study PRJEB38410, sample SAMEA6850437) | metagenome | study: Metagenomic assessment of the ecological functions of the soil: analysis of the soil microbiota associated with the... | reverse complement strand
TGCTTACGTATTGCTGTTGTGGTTGCAGGAGTTCTAAGTGAATTCGACCGTTAAAACTGTGGTGTTCTGGCTGGTCATTCTGCTTTCAGCATTGCTGCTGTGGCAGGTTGTGAAAACCGGCCAGTCGGGGCAGAAGGACAAGGAGATCAATTTCTCCGAGTTGCGGCTGACGGACGTTGACGATGGAAACGTGAAAGACGTGACCATCAATGGCCAAGAAGTCAAAGGCAAGTACAAGAACGACAATTCGGGGTTCCACACGACCGCGCCCGCGAACTACCCCGACATGATCAAGACGATGCGCGACAAGGGCGTCAGCATCAACATCCGCGACATGACCAGCGGAGCTGGCCGCTGCAACTGCTGGGGACCTGGGCTCCGCTGATTTTGCTGGCTGCGCTCGTGGTTCTTCATGATCCGGCAGATGCAGACGGGCGGAAATAAGGCGCTGTCGTTCGGCAAGAGCCGGGCGCGGCTGCTCTCCATGCAGCAGAAGAAAGTCACGTTCAAGGACGTGGCCGGCGTGGATGAAGCCAAGGAAGAACTGCGCGAGATCATCGAATTCCTGCGCGAGGCGCAGAAGTTCCAGAAGCTGGGCGGACGCATTCCCAAAGGCGTGCTGCTGGTCGGACCTCCGGGAACGGGCAAGACGTTGCTGGCGCGTGCGGTTGCGGGCGAAGCGAACGTTCCGTTCTTCTCCATCTCCGGTTCGGACTTCGTGGAGATGTTCGTTGGCGTCGGCGCAAGCCGCGTCCGCGACCTGTTCGAGCAGGGCAAGAAGAATGCGCCTTGCATCATCTTTATTGACGAAATCGACGCCGTCGGACGTCATCGCGGCGCCGGCCTGGGCGGCGGACACGACGAGCGCGAGCAGACCCTGAACCAGTTGCTGGTGGAAATGGACGGGTTCGAATCGAACGAAGGCGTCATCCTGATGGCCGCGACCAACCGGCCCGACGTGCTCGATCCGGCGCTGCTGCGTCCCGGACGTTTCGACCGGCGCGTGGTGGTGAACCGTCCCGATGTGCGCGGACGCGAAGAGATCCTGCGAGTGCATACCCGCAAGATTCCTCTTGCGGACGATGTCGATCTGTCGGTGCTGGCTCGCGGCACACCGGGCTTCTCCGGAGCGGATCTGGCCGAACATGGTGAACGAAGCGGCCCTGGCGGCGGCGCGGCAGAACCGCAAAGCTGTGCTGATGTATCGACTTCGAACTCGCCAAGGACAAAGTCCTGATGGGCGTGGAGCGCAAGTCGCTGCTGCTCTCGGACGAGGAGAAGAAGAACACCGCGTATCACGAAGCCGGCCACGCGCTGGTGGCGGCGAAGCTGCCGCACTCCGATCCCGCTGCACAAGGTGACGATCATCCCTCGCGGCATGGCGCTCGGCGTCACCATGCAGCTGCCTATCGGACGACCGGCACAACTATTACAAGAACTATCTCGAAACCGCAGATCGCCATCCTGATGGGCGGGCGCCTGGCGGAAGAATGTTCCTCGACTGATGAGCAACCGGCGCCGGCAACGACATCGAACGCGCTACCGAACTGGCCCGCAAGATGGTCTGCGAGTGGGGCATGAGCGACCTGGGACCGCTGACCTTCGGCAAGAAGGAAGAGCAGACTTCCGGCCGGTTGCCCAGCATCGCGATTACAGCGAGTCGACTGTGGTTCAGATCGATTCAGTGCGGAAGCTGGCGGGCGCGGTTACACTTCGGCAAAGAGCTTCTCTCGAACCGCGACTGGTTAGATCGCGTTCGCGCTGATCGACGCGAAGTGCTGATGACCAGGAACCGTTGCCGGTTGAAGGCCGGAGTTGCCGGCGCGTCCGTACCGCCGGGAAAACCGGATGACGGAGTACAGCAGATCAAGCCGGAACTGGACGCGCGCTCGCGAAGGCGGCGAGAGAGACCGGCAAACGGCTTAGACCAGTTCTCAGTTGTCGCTCCTCGGTTCCTCAGTGTTAGGAGGGCGGCCTTGGCCGCCTCTTGGTCCGCAGTTGGTTTCTCAGTATTGAGTTCCGGCTACCGAGGTAGGGTACGCCGGGAGCGAGGGTGCTTTTGAATGGTATGGGTCTTGCGCATCAATCCTGCATGAAACGCCATGCATCGCGAGGTTCTGGATTGCAACGTCATAGACTACGATTGCGCCTGACGGCGATTCGGTGCGTTTGAAGGGTGAGCGGTGCGAACTGACAGCACAAATCTGAAGGCAGGAGACCGCGCTAGCTCGCGATCATCGCGATGATAGCAGGCCGGATTGGTGTATGCCGCGTTACCAGCAGTCTCTGTCGACCCGATTGGCTGCTTTTTGGCAATCATGATGGGAGCCATTGTCCCTTCCGTCAAGCCCTGCATTGGACTGGTTATCACAAGGTCGACAAGACGATTGATTCCTCGCCAGCGGAATTTTGACCGCTGCGCCTGATCTCGGTCTTTGGGCTTGCTCGTGGCCGCCATTCCACAGCACGGGGATCGAGCCAACCGTTCTCCGCCCTGCCGGCCCGCGGTGGCATTGGTGGGGAACGAACATTCCGTGCTTGCGCTCTGGTACTGGCGGCTGGACGCGCTGGAGGTCCACGCGTGAGCGTCGAGAAGGTTTCAAGCGACGATGCTGGCTGGAGCGTTTCTCTTTCCGCAGATGACGCGCTTCAACACGAGCTTCGCTAGAGCTGGTCGCCCAATTTCGTGGATTATTTGTTCCTGGCGTTCAATACGAGCACGGCGCCATCGCCTACGGACACGGTGCCTCTCTCCCGTGTGGGCCGAGACATTGATGATGATTCAGGGCCATGTTCCTTGGCGGTACTTGCGCTGCTGGCTGCCCGAGCTGTGTTGAACGCCAGCGTACGCGCGCGCGTCCCCATCATCACTTCATCTTCTTGGCGCGGATACTTTCACGGCAGCATCGGCGATGCCGTTTGGAGATGCTCGATGAGAAATCGCTATTGCTGTTCGTGGGTTGTGCTTACTTACTTCTGTCACTTTCCCGGCTCAATTGCAGGCCGCCGTGAAAAAAGAAGCGCGGGAAGCCGTGGGACCTTGCGGGATGTGGGTGGTCAAGATTCCGATGCGGGATGGGCTGAGAAGTTGAACGCGACCGTGCACCGTCCGCACGAGCAGAAGAGAAGCTGTAGCTGTCAGCTTGAGCGAGGCTACGCCCTATATCGGTAGGCAGCTACCACGAGCGCGCGGCCTATTTTGCGCAGCGCGGATACGTGTTTGCCATTGTCGACGTGCGAGGGCGCGGAAATTCAAAGAGGAAAGTTCTAATCCTCTGTTTTATCAGGGAACCGCAGGACGGGCATGACACTGTGGAATGGCTGGCGACGCAGCCGTCTTGTGCAATGGCAAGGTAACGATGTGGGGCGGGTCAGCAAAAAGCGGTTCTGCTAACTCAGTGGAGTGACGCTTGGCGGAAGCTCCGCCACTCACTTGATGTAGCGGTTGTTCCGGCGGCGCGGCGCATGTGGGCGTAGATTTTCCGATGTACAACAACATTTTCAGCTCATATGTGCTGCAGTGGCTGACATTCACCAGCGGCGTGACCGGAGACGCGAACCTGTTCCGGTGATTCGGAGCCCTGGAGAAACAAGTTTGGCGAGATGGGTTTCCAGCACCGGGCTTTCAAGGACCTGGAGCAGATTGTTGGCCAACGATGCGACCGTGTTTCAGGACTGGCTGGAAGCATCCGGAGGTGGATCAGCACCCGAAGCAGCTTTGAGATTGACGGTCCGTAGCAATATCGAGGCGATCAGGGTTCTCCCATCCTGACGATTACGGCCAGCGATGATGTCGCGGATCAGCCGGGCGCCATGGCGCTACTACCGCGACCACATGAAGTACGGGAATGACGAAGCAAAAGCAAAGCATTGTCTGATCATCCGGACCATGGGACCATGCGGGCACGCGCACTCCGGCGAAGGAAGTTGGCGGAGTTACCTTTGGCGATGCGGCACTGGTTGATCACCAGACGAAGCTGCACACCGAGTGGTAGCCGACTGGACCCTGAAGAATGGCGCGAAGCCGGACTTTTGAAAAAGCGCGTGGCTCTATTACGTAACGGCCGCGGACCACCGGAGATACGCCGATACGCTGGAGGAAGTGACGCGTGAACGGCGCACAAAGTTGTATCTGGACCTCGAATGGCAAAGCGAACAGACGTGCCCCAGTCGGGAAAGCTAGGTTCGGCGAAAGCGCGTCGGGCGCGCCGCAGCGATGGGTATGTTGCAATGATCCGCCGAACGCGCGAGCGGGGCAATTACAGAAGAGGAGGGCGGTGAAGGCACATACCTGACCGCACCAGACCAGACGCTGAATCTGTTTGGCGGCGGGCTGGTGTATCAGGAGCGGATCCGACCAACAGGAAGGTGCTGGCAGAGTGCAAAACTGAGGTGTGAGCGGGTTCGTGAAGCTGGTCCTGTGGCTGTCGATGGATGTACCCGACACAGATATCAGCGCCGCATTGTACGAGTTCGCCGGATGGCAGTAGCGTGCAGTTGACGAACGACATTGTGCGGGCGCGATATCGGGAGTCGTTGAGTGAAGCGAAACTAGTAAAGCCAGGCGCGGTCGAAGTATGAGTTTTCAGGATTTACATTCGTGTCGCGGCAGATGGCGAGAAGGGTCGGCGGTGTTGGTTGTGTCGTCAATGAACTGCCGCGATCTAGAGAAGTTACAACGGCGGCGGCATCATCGCTGAGGAAACAGCGAAAGATGCGAAGACGGCGCATGTGATTCTTTATCACGATGCGGCGCACTGGCAGCTACCTGGAGCTGCCGGTCGGGAAGTGAAGGTGTCTGGCTGTTGGTTTCGCGTGGGGACAACCGAGATGGCTGCCCCAAACCTGACTAGCTTTGATCTGCGCCCTGACCAGCTGTTACGACCTTCGGAGTAATGTTCCCGGATAGCGCTGGCCTGCGGCAGCGCTCCTGCGGAGACACTTCGTCGAGGCGACGAAGATCCTCGTCGGTCAGTTGCACGTCCACTCGGCCGCGACGTTTTCTTCCAGATAGGTACGGCGCGCTTGGTTCCCGGGATTGGAACGATTGCTTTCCCGCGCGCGAGCACCCAGCCAGCGCGAGGTTGTGACGGCTTGCAATTTTTCTCTTTCGCGATCTCTTCAACTCGCTTCACGAGGTCGAGATTCTTCCGGAGGTTTTCCCTGGAATCGCTGGAGAAGTACGGCGATAGTCGTCCGCTGGAATGTCATCCGAATTTCTTGAACTGGCCGGTCAGAAAACCGCGGCCGAGTGGGCTGTAGGCGACGAATCCAATGCCGAGTTCGCGACAGGTGGGCAGGAGATCTCATCCTCGGGATCGCGGGTCCAGAAAGTACTCGGTCTGAACGGCTGCGATGGGATGAACCTTCGCGGCGCGTGAAGCGTTTGAGCGCCGGCCTCCGGAGAGTCCGATGTAGCGGATCTTGCCTTCCTTCACTAAGTCCGCCATGGCACGAACGGTTGTCTTCAATGGGGGTGCTCGGGTCTACGCGATGCTGGTAATAAAGGTCGATCGTTTCCGATCCCAAGCGCTTCAGGCTCCCTCGACGGATTTACGAACGTAGTCCGGCTTGCCGTTGATGCCGCGCACGTGGGATCTTTCGGGTCTCGGACGATGCCGAACTTGGTGGCAATGACACGCTGTCGCGCTTGCCTGATGGCGCCTGCCGACGGGTTCCTGTTCTTGTAAGGACCGTAGGGCGTCGGCGGTATCGAGAAATGTGATGCCAAGTTCGATGGCGCGATGGATGGTAGCGAGTGATTCGTTGTCGTCGCGTCCGCCGTAAAAATCAGACATACCCATGCATCCCCAGACCGAGGCGGAAACGTTGAGACCAGAACGGCCAAGTGTGCGAAATTCATGAGAGAGCTCCATCAGAAGCGAATGGTCCAGAAGAGACGAGAGCACACCGATTGGCGTGCTCCGAGATGGAATCAGGAAGCCTTTCACTCTTTAATAGATGCGGTTACGAAGTCGGCGGGTGCGGATTTTCAGGGAACGATTCGAATTGTGGGCTTTTCAGGCGGCTGGACCTCGCCGATTTCTACGCAGGGATGCCTGCTTGATTGAGGCTTGCTGCAGGCGCGCCGCATCGGCACTGGCCACCGCGATGAGAAGTCCGCCCGCCGTCTGGGGGTCGAAGAGAATGGTGCGAATGTCGTCCGGCACGGCGTCATCGAAGGAAACCATGCATTCCGCGAAATCGCGATTGGCATTCAGGCCTCCGGGGACTGTGTCCGGCATGAACGCGATTCGAGAGCGCCGGCAAGCAGCCGGGATCGCCGAGAGGAGAAGAATCGCAGCCTGACGTTTGAAGCCAGGGCCATTTGCGCGGCGTGTCCGATCAAGCCGGAAGCCGGTGACATCGGTCATGGGTGGATGGCAGGGAGCGATCGGCCTTGCTGCTGGGTGTTGGCTGGTGCAATTGCCTCCGCGCGGCTTTCGGTTCAAAGGTCGTCATGGAGGCGATCGCGGCGTCGATCCATTCCTGTTTGGCCACGCCTTTCTTGATAGCTGTCGAGATGACGCCGGTGCCAAGCGATTGGTGAAGAGCAGGCGGTCGCCCGGCTTTGCACCTTCATTGGCGAATGTGCTTGGGATGAATGACGCCGGTGACGGAGTATCCGAATGTTGTTTCTTCGTCGCGAATGCTGTGGCCGCCGATGACGGTGCATCCGGCTTCCATCATTTTGGAAAGGCCGCCTGCGCGATTCGTTCGAGGATTGCGGGATCGGCTTTCGGGAAAGCAAACCAGGGCGAGCGGGAAGCGGGACGTCCGCCCATGGCGTAAGCATCGCTGAGCATTGGTGGCTGCGATCTGTCCGGAGAGCGTGTACGGATCGTCGACGACCGGGGTGAAGAGTCCACCGTCTGGACGAGCGCCGTCTCGGGCGTGAGTTGACACGCGCCGGCGTCGTCGGCACTGATCAAAGCCGACTGCAGGTACGATTCTCGGGTCGTGTTGCCGGGCTAATTTCCCAAGCACCGTGTCCAGCGCCGCTGGACTCAGCTGGACGCTCCAACCTGCGGCTTTAACAGACTCCGTAAGACGGAATGGTTTTACGTCTGGCACCGGATTCATGTAGCCCGGAGGGCTCGTGCGGGCGCGGCCAGGACGAAACTCAAAGCAAATTTCCAATTGTCGATTTCCAATGCTGGTTGAGCGGATGTTATCGGGTTACTCACATCCGTGACCTGGATGTCGGGGTATTGATGGTTCCACTGGGTGGAGAGGCTTTCGAAGGTGAGGCGAAAGGGCTACGGTTTGGCCGGGCGCGAGTGGCGAAGGTTGAAGTCGACCGTGTCTGGGATAAGGGCCGGTGGTTTGAAGAACGCGCAGCGGGACGTTTTCGCGCTGAGCGATCTGCGACATGTCGTCGTTGAAGACGGCTGAACCATGGCGTGGATGACCGTCTTGTCGCCGGTGTTGGTGACGTTGCCGTCGATGTAGCTGACAGTGGCGCGACGAAATTTTGCGCAGCGCTCATTTTGAGATCAGAGATTTTCAGGTTCGATGAGTAGGGATGGGGCTCGACCGCAGCCTTTTTCGCCTGCGCAATGCCAGGCAAGAAGTCCAACGACAACGGCGACGATCACGCAACGCCGATCAGGATGGGGCGCATGGCGGACGATTGTTCTTCGAGGACGGAGATGGTTGTGAGTGAGTCCGCCCATGCGGAAGTTGTACTACCGGAGCCGTTGGGACCTCAGCGGGTTTCGAGGCCTGTGATCAGGATGCCCCGATGCCGCATTCAGCGTGCAGGGGCGACGTTGGACGCTGCTTTTTTGAAATGGACCGAATGATGAGTTGGCGTTTTGTGTTTGGGATGTCGAGGCGGGACTTCCGGCGCGAGTCTTGGCCTGCGTGAATGAGAGCCAGCACCGCTGGTTCGTCCAGGGTCGCAGGACTCTCCAGGCGGAGATGGCGGACGACATTGCCGCTGCCCTGCAAAAGTTTCTGAGGGTCAGGGCAATCGCTTTTGCGCGCTGCAGAAAGCAGAGGTCACGTGATCCGGAAGCATGAGCAAGGGAGAGGATTGCGACGGAAGGTTTCTCGTTCGGAGAGAATCCGACGACGAGGCCGTTGTGGTTGTCGTAGACCAACTCGAGTGCGCCTGGCGTGAGCTTGCGCATTTTCGCTAGAGCGCGACGAGCATCGGACGCGAGCGCAGGCGACGTGGCGATGCGGCTTGGCCAGGAAGGAATCGAGCTGTTGCTTGGCGGTCGCCATGGCGGGGGAGTTGTACCTCGAGGACGAAGCCTACTGGTGGAAGAGCCGCGGCGCTCGTTGCCACGTGAGTGCCGTGGCGGTACGGGCCGGGACGCCCGTACCTACACTGCTTACTCGCCGCCCGCCATCAACCCGTCGATGCGGATTGTTGGCGGCCGCGACTGAGCCGCGGAATTCGAGGTCGGTTCCGATCTCGGAAATGTTAATGAACGATGTCTTTCAGGTTTCCTGCCACCGTGATTTCTTCGACTGGATACGCGAGCTCTCCGCCATTGACAATCCACAGGCCGGATGCGCCGCGCGAGTAATCGCCTGTCACCGAGGTTCGCGCCGATGGCCGAGGAATTCGGTTACGTAGAGGCCTTCCTGGATGTCGCCGATAATTCTGCTGCTGGCGTCTTCGTTGCCGGGTTGGCAGGAAGTAGTTGCCGGGACCGATGCCGGGAGTGCCGGCGAGACCTCGCGATGCGTTGCGCAGTGTCGTTTCGAGGTCCAAGCTTTTTGCCGTGTAAGTGTTGAGCAAGTACGACTTCAGCACGCCGTTTTCGACCACTACCGTGCGGCGCGTTGGGATACCCTCGCCGTCGAAAGCGACTGCTGCCGAAGCCTCCCGACCATGGTGCCGTCATCGATGACGGTGACGTTGGCTGCCAGCGATCTGTTCGCCCAGCTTGCCCAGCAAGAAACGACGCGCCGCGATAGACCGGAGTCGCCGTTCACGCCTTCGAAAATGTGTTCGAGGATCGAGTTGGCGACCATCGGGTCGAGCGACGACGGGAACTTGCGCGGTTTTCGCTTTGCGCGCGCCCAGGCGGCGTAGCGTGCGCGCGCGGCTGATCTTGCCGACTTGCTCAGGCGGTCGAGCTTTGCGAGGTTGCGCGACTACCGAGATACCAGTAGTCGCGCTTGCATGTTGCCGGCGTCATCCTGCGCAATGGGACAGCAGCGACTGAGCAATAGGAGCGACGATACTCGCCAACGAAATCCAGTGCGAGTTGGCCAGCACTTTGCGGCCGGTGGCTGCATCGAACGATCCGCCCTCGGAGTTCTTGATGCGTGGGATCGAGCGTCGAAGCGCTGCCTTTCCGCGCGCCGCGCGTAGTCGATGCGCTCACTTCGCCGGCAGCGAGTACACATCCTCGTGGTAGAGATCGAGGTCGCCAGTGATCGAGCCGAGCTTGATCGGCCTCTGGAATTCCCGCGAAGGGATCTTCGGAAGTGATCTTCGCCAGTTCGAGCGCAGACTTCACCATCCGGTCGATGGCCTGCGCGCGAAAAGTCGCTGGAGTAGGTACTCGCGGCGCGCTGTCCGTAAGAACACGCGGACGCCGATGGATCTCGATCCGGCTTCTTTGAGAGTCTCGACTTGTCCGAGGCGGACGACGGTGGAGAATTCGTCGCCTTCGCGGACAACGGCTTCGGCGGCGGTCGCGCCACTCGCCATCGCGCGGCGCCACGACGTCTGTGCGCCAGGGATCTTGAGGATCGGTTTCGATGTTTCGGGTCTTGCGTTTCTACAGTTGTTGGCATTGATTAAGCTTTTCACCACGATGGCACGGGGATTGTTTCAACGGCTGCTTCAGCATTGCTCGTCTTAAGATATTGAGTGCCTGATCAGAACCAGGTCCTTAGCTTCCTGCAGGCTGACAGCGTGTTAAGTCCGCCAAGCCCTCTTCATTGCATGTATCCGCCGGCTTCTTTCTGCGCGGTGCCGCCTACCGTCAAGCTGATCGATCTTGCATGCGTCGGAATGCCGACGCCGACGGGCACGGCCTGTCCGTCTTTACCGCAGGTGCCGACGCCTTCGTCGAGCTTGCAGATCGTTGCCGACCATCGAGACGCGGGTCAGGACGTCGGGGCCGTTGCCGATCAGCGTGGCGCCTTTGATCGGCGCAGGTGATCTTGCCGTCTTCGATCAGGTACGCTTCCGACGCCGAGAAGACGAACTTGCCGTTCGTGATGTCGACCTGACCGCCGCCGAAGTTCACTGCGTAGAGTCCGTGCTTGACCGAGCGAATGATATCCTCGCGGATCATCTCTGCCCGCGCAGCATGTAGGTATTGGTCATGCGCGGCATCGGGATGTGCTCGTAGCTCTCGCGGCGCCCGTTGCCGGTGTCGGCGATGCCCATCAGCTTCGACGACGAGCTTGTCGCTGCAGATAGCCGCTTCAGGATGCCGTTCTCGATGAGCACGGTTCTCCTGCGTCGGCGTGCCTTCGTCGTCGACGTTGAGCGAACCGCGGCGCCAGGGCATGCGTGCCGTTGTCGACGATCGTGCACTTGTCGCTGGCGACGCGGCTGCCGATGCAGTCCGGCGAAGGCAGAGGTCTTCTTGCGGTTGAAGTCGCGCTTCGAGGCCGTGACCGACCGCTTCGTGCAAGCAGCACGCCGGGCCATCCGGGGCCGAGCACAACTTCCATTTCTCCGGCAGGAGCTTCACGGGCGTCAAGTTGCAGGATTGCCTGACGGGCACGCTTCTTTCGCAAAGTGCTCAGGCGTTTTTCTCGCCGAAGAAGAAGTCGAGGGCAACGCGTCCGCCGCCGCCGGAACTACCGCGCGCCGGAATTGCTTTCGCGTTTTCGCGATGCACGAGACGTTCATCCGCGCCAGCGGCTGCGAGTCTTCCGCGAACGTGCCGTCCGATCCGATTACGAGAATGTTGCGGAGCTCGTCGGCGTAGCTGGCGCGAACTTCCTTGATGCGCGGCATCGTAAGCGCGAGCCGACGCGTCGGCGCGCATCAGCAGGTCGACCTTGGCTGTGATTTCGGCGTCCACCGAGGGCAGCGTAACGGGATACAGACTGCGCGCCTGCTTCTCGCTGAAAGCCGACAACCGGAGTCTTCGCAGGACGCGCTGGCGATGAGGGCTGCGGTGCGGGCAGCCTGCAGAATTCGCGCGGGAGAAAGGTCGTCGGTGTAGGCGTAACCGGTGCGCTCCCCGGCGACAACTCGAACGCCGCATCCGGCGGAAATGCCTTGCGATGCCGACTTGACCATCGACTCATCCACCATGAGGGAGGTCGAGGAAAGGTATTCAAAATAAAGGTCCGCGTACTCGCCTCCGGCGAGAAAGCGCGGCTGCGAGATAACGCTCTAAATCCGGCTGAGTTAGGCCGTAATGCTCAAAAAGAAGTGATTTTGGCTCACCATAATTGGATGACCCATAGGGTGGAAACGACTCTGGGTTGGGACGTTCCCATTATCCCACAGGAGGCCATCAAGTCGGCGTGGATGGCTCGCCCCGAGGTTGGCGCGACCAATCAGAATGGGTAAGGTGTCTACAGACGAGGGGACTGGCGCCGAAACAATTGGAGGGTGACGCCTGAGTCGTTTGTCCCAGCTGTTAAGTGAGTTTCTGGCGGGCGCGCGCGGCGCGGTGAGTTCTCGAAGATGGCGTAGTCAGCTTTGATCTGGCTTCGGCGCGATATTCGATCTCTGGCGAGTACAACAAGTGCCTGCTGCATCTCTGGTCGGCCGAGCGAAATGTTAGTGCGGCGCGTGCTTGATGCGGAAGTGAAAGGCGGCAGCCTTCGACTGGCCGTGCAACGGATGGGCCAGACGCGTCCGTCGAAACTCGAGATCTGCCGCGATCGTGACCTATGATCGCCTTCCGCGCGTCGTTCAGCCCGCGCGGCGTATCAGCAGAAACTGCGCCGGATGCTCGAGCGACGTTTCTACGGATTCACCATTTCCGAAATCAGCACCCGCATGGACCTGGAACGTTCTTTCGGACCTGGTGTACTGCGCGCGGCCTTCTGAAGAAAGGTCAGACGGCGTTTGCTCGTCCTCGGAGTCAACGAACAAGAGAGTCAGGCATCGATTGATGCAGCGCTCACGTTTGGAATTCTGTGGCTGAACGCGTGTCGAGAATCACAAAACGATCGCGCGGTGGTCGAAGGCCTCTACCTGTTCGTGCCGCCCAAGAGTTCAGGGATCGTCCGCGAGCGGATGGCGCGCTTGAATCGTTCGGCGGCGAAATGGATGTTGTATGAGTTTGATGAGCGCCACGATGAGGCGGCCGAGATCGATTGTTCGGATTGCGGCAATGTCGCGACGCGGCTGGTGCGATGTCCGAATTTCGAGCATGCGTACGATCGCTTTGCCGGACCGATTGCTACCGTGAAGGAAGTCTTGCCGGAGCAAGTATCGCTGTCGTGACTCCCCAGCCGAAATTGCATTCCGGCTGCACGGGCTGGAACTGGCGCGGCGCGGGTCGCGCATAGTCCAACGTCGTTTCACAGCGGCTCGGAAATTGTGTTCGGAGTTGGGTGCGGAAGAGCGCGTACTCTAGAAGGTCGCAATCGAGATTCTTTCGTGAGGTTGCTGCCACAGTGCGGGCGAAGTTCGGCATGCAGAGGGCCCGCGGGACCATCCATTGTGGCGAATGCACCCGGAACGATGGCTTGAGTCGCTGGTAATTCGCGAAGCTGATTCCCTTGACGAACGGCTGGATGCGAACCAGTTGTACTCGCAGGTGCCTGCATTTCTCGGCCGCGGACCGGCGCGATGATCGACGTTTTGGCAGTCACGCGGGCGGGACGGTTGGCGGTCGTCGAACTTGAAGGCGGACGAAGATATTCATTTGCCGCTGCAGGGCATCGACTATTTGGCGCGAGTCGAGTGGCATCACTCGCGCGGCGAGTTTAAGAGATTCGGATACTTCGAAGGGCGCGAGCTATCGAGCGAGAAACCGCTACTTGTGCTGGTTGCGCCAGCGCTGCGCGTGCACCCGGCGACGGATGTGCTCCTTCGTTATGTTTCAGCGGAGATTGAATGCGAATTCCTGGGGATCGATGAGCGGTAACGAGAAGGCGTGCGGGTTGTATTCCGGAAGAGGGCGGGTTGCAAGGATGATCCGCGGATGATGCGTTTCGCCGAAGCTGCCTCTTGACTACCTTTGCAATGCTCAACTGCCGCGCTGGAGCTCGCGGTACGCCTCGCTTTTTGAAATGCCCCGCTCTTTTGCGATTTTTTTCAGCGCGGCTTTCTCGTCCAGCTTTTCGTCCGCGATGATCTGGGCAATCCGTTGACGGTACGGTCACGCGCGGGACTGCAGGCTGCGCGCTTCGTCTGCTCTCGCCCAAGAGGAGCGTGATCTCCCCTTAATGCTGTTGCGCGATTTGAGTTGCGTCAAAACTTCCGACGCGCGCCCGCGGAGAAATTCCTCATGCAGCTTTGTGACCTCCCGCGCGACGACGACGTGGCGATCGGGACCTAGTGTTGCGATGACGTCATCGAGTAGCTTCGATGATCCGGTGTGGGGCTTCATAGAAAACTTGCGTGCGCGGAGATTCACGGGATGCTCTCGAGCAGTTGTCGGCGTTGCCCGCTCTTAGCGGGAAGAGAAATCCGCTGAAGCGGAAAGAGTCAGTGGGGAGGCCGCTGGCGACAAGAGCTGACAAGAATGCTGATGCGCCGGGAATGGGGACGACCGATATGTGGTGGCGGATGGCGAGGGAAATCAGCCGAAATCGGGATCGGAAATGCCGGGCATCCCGGCGTCGGTGACGAGCGCGACGCGGGCTCCGCGTTCGAGATCGATAACGAGTTCGGCGGCGCGCGTCATCTCGTTGTGCTCGTGGTAGCTCACAGTTTTCGTTTTGATGACGTAGTGGTGCAGCAACTTCTGAGTCTGGCGTGTGTCTTCGCGAGGCAATGACGTCGACTTCTTTGAGGATGCGGAGCGCGCGGAGCGTGATGTCCTCGAGATTGCCGATTGGAGTGCCGACGAGGTAGAGACCGGGTGCCAGAGGTGAGGGTTCTTCCACGGTAGGCGCGCCGGGAGACATGGGTGGAAGTTTACACCGCGCGTTCGTTCACGGTTTTGCGAGGCCAGGTGTGTGCCCAGTTACAAAAGTCAGAATGCGGATTGGGCTAACGTGCCGTTTCAGCGATTCTGCTCACCGACGATAATCGAGTTCACCCAAATTCATGGTTGATTCCATCGAATACGAGCTCACGAACTTCCAATCGCGCACGGTTTGGAAGTGCGCGGTGAACGGCCACTATCGCCATCGCATGGAAGTACCAGGATCACAGCCGGCAATTTGCTGCGGCCATCCCGCCATCCTGATTGATCGTTACGAGCAGCCGGTCGACGTTGAGGTCTGGGACGAAGTGTGAGACTCATGTTTGGCTAGCGTTAGGATTGCCGGTGTCTAACGATTCATGAATCGAATGAAATGCGTTGGACTTGGCGCCTCTTCGCTATTCTGTTTTGCAGCCTCTTGATGTGGGGTACGCCACGATAGTGGCGTTCGAAGTGAACAGAAAGCCGATTCAACCCAGCAACAAAAGACCAGTGAGGAACCGTCGCATCAGAGCCGCGAGGGTGGTGCTATCCAAGAAGGTGAAGCCGTAGGTTGGGATCCGGTCTCGTCTGGGATGGGCCCAATCAAAGCAGCCGGCTGCCTTGTTCATTAGTGGGCGCCATTCTGGCGGCAGGGGTGCGATTATTGTTCTGCGCAGAAAAACAAGACAGGCTGAGGGTGCGCGACGACGCGGAGAATTGAACAACGCCGGTGAAAATTGACGGAACTGCTCTCCACGAACTCCTAGAATCGAAATCAAGCAGTCCTGCCTGGGTTTTGGAGTCCAATGCCACTTTACGAATACCTTTGTAAAAAGTGCGGCCACCGGTTTGAGCGAATTCAGAAGTTTTCCGATCCTCATGTGAAGAAGTGTCCGGACTGCCGCGGCGCGGTCGAGCAAAGTCATCTCGCGCCGGCGGTGCAGTTCAAGGGCTCGGGCTGGTACGTCACCGATTACGCAAAGAAATCGTCCGGATCAGGATCTTCGTCGTCATCATCGGACAATGATTCCGGCAGCAAGGCGGAATCGAAAGCGAACTCGAAATCGGACTCCAAGAAAGACTCATCGAATTCGGAATCGAAGAGCGAATCCAAGAAAGACGATAAGCCGAAGTCTGAGAAGAAGAGCAAGAGAGACTGACGTCCGTTTAAGGCGCGACGAAGCTCCGACCCTTTTCCTGGATCGATCTAACCAAGCTTAAATCAATAACTTACAGCCCGTGAATCGTCGACGAGCATGTTTACATCTAAGATAACTGTAAATAGTCGTTATAACGATTAATCGGAGGTCGGAACATGATTCAAATCCGCAAGAGCAAGGAGCGCGGCGGCGGGGACTACGGCTGGCTCAAGACCAAGCACACGTTCAGCTTCAACGATTATTGGGATGAGAAGTGGATGGATTCCGTTCGCTCCGCGTGATCAATGAAGACTGGGTGGCGCCCAAGGGTGGGTTCGGCACGCATCCACACCGCGACATGGAGATCATCACCTACATACTCGACGGCAAGCTTGAACACAAAGACAGCCTCGGGACGGGTTCGGTGATTCTGCCGGGCGATGGCCAACGCATGACTGCTGGGTCAGGAATTCGGCATAGCGAGTTCAATCCGTCTGAGACCGATACCGTCCATCTGTTGCAGATCTGGATACTGCCGGAGAAGAATGGACTGGAACCGAGCTGGCGAGCAGAAGAGTTTTCCCGAAAGTGAGAAGCGGGGCGAAGCTGCCAGGCCGCTGGCTGCGAAAAAGACAGCAGCAACGGTGCGGTGGAAATCAATCAGGATGCCAAGCTTTATGTGACATTGCTTTCGCCCGGACAAGAAGTCGAACATCGTTCTTCCCAAGGGCCGTTACGGCTGGTTGCAGGTCGCGAAAGGCGCAGTCGAACTGAATGGACAAAAGCTAAATCAGGGCGATGGCGCGGCGATTGGCGACGAGCCGAAGCTGACGATCAAAGGGACGCGCAAGATTCAGCGCTGCTGTTTGACCTGGCGTAACGAAACAGTCGCAGCAGGTTTCGAAGGTTTCAAGGTTTCGAGGTGAATAATGCACGCTTCGCTCTTGAAACTTTGAAACCATGAAACTTGGAAACTGAGCAGTGCCAGCAGCAAAGTGAGGCCATCATGTCAGAGAAACCAATCCGCATTGTAGTGATCAGGGGCAGCGTTCGCCCGAACAACTACACGAGCATGGCGGTTGCGCTCGTGGTCGATGAACTGCAGAAGCGATCCGCAGGTGCATGTTCAGGTCATCGACCCATCTGAATACACATCTCCCGATGCCGGGCACCGACTGAGCGCGCCCGGTGCAAAGAAGCTGCAGGAAGCTAGTGAAGCATGCGACTGACAGCGTCGTGCTCGCCACGCCCGAGTATCACGGCAGCTTTTCGAGCGTGATGAAGCTGGTGATCGAAAACCTCGGCTTCCCGTCTGCGTTGCAAGGCAAACCAGTGGCGCTCATGGCGTGGCTGACGGCGGAGCGATCGGCGCCATCAAGTCACTGGAGCAACTGCGCAGTGTCGCGGCTCACGTGGGCGCGATTAAGTTCTGCCCACGCCAGTGTCGGTGGCCAACGTGCAATCGGTGTTCGATCCCGCCGGCCATATCACGGACGCCGCCATCGAGAACACGACTCGCGGCGTTGCTCGCGGAACGTGATGGAATACATTCATGGCAACGTGTCCGCGCGTGACGCTGGAACGGTTGATGCGCCGAAGGCGCCGTGGCGGAGCGCAATTGAGCTTGCAGTTGGTCTGGCGGTTGCGACTTCTGAGTAGCCTTATGTCCATGCAGCGCCCGGTGGGCGTCACAGCGATCGCGATTGCTTTCTTCTTGAGTGCGCTCTATCGTGGCCGGCCTCGGGGCGGCCATGCTGATCGCGCCAGGCACGGTGTCGATGCAGGCTCGGTGCACCTCTCCCGTTCGATCTCGTGCTGGCTGGTCCGTACATGTTTCTGGTCTTACGCCGTGGTTGGGGCTTTTATTGGTTCGGGACTGCTCTTTCTCTACAATTTCGCCCGCCGTACAGCAGCAATCGTCGCTGCATTGGGTGTCGTCATGCTGGTGCCGAGCGTTTCGGTAAGCGGTGATTACGTTGAGCGTGCCCGGACTGATTTGGGGCGGGCTGGGTGTGATCGTGCGTGTGATTATCGCGTGGTATCTGTGGCAGCGGCCGGTGGTGGACGTGTTCGAAAAATCTAGCCACGGATTCCACGGATTTTCGCGGATTGTTTATTTTCCAATCCGTGCAATCCGTGAAAATCCGCGGCCTGATGCGATTCACGCGAACCTGTCTTACGATGCTCTCTTCGACTTCACGGTTTCTCCCATACGTTTGCTGACCTCGAATGTCAATTTGCTTGTCTTCTTGTCTGACGTCGACAATGATGTGGTCTCCGTGCAGGACCTCGCCGTCCAGGATCTTCATGGCAAGCGGATCTTGTACCAGCTTCTGGATCGCCCGTTTCAGCGGACGCGCTCCGAAATGCGGATCGTAGCCTTCGGTGAAGAGCAGTTCCTTGGCTGCATCGGTGAGCTCGATCGAGATCTTGCGATCGGCCAGCAGTCGCCGCAAGTCTTCGAGACGCAGGTCCACGATCTTGACCAGCTGTTCCTTGCCGAGCGGACGGAAAATGATAATGTCGTCCACCCGGTTCAGGAACTCGGGCGTGAAGTGCGCGCGCAGCGCGTCCAGCACCTGGTCGGAGGCCTTCTCGAACGCCTTCTCGCGGCACGCATGCTTTCACGCCAGCAAATAGGTCGAGCCGATGTTCGACGTCATGATGATGATGGTGTTCTTGAAATCTACCTGGCGGCCCTTGCCGTCGGTGAGGCGACCGTCGTCCATGATCTGCAGCATGACGTTGAACACGTCCGGATGCGCCTTCTCGATTTCGTCGAATAGCACAACCGCGTAGGGTCGTCGCCTGATCGCTTCCGTAAGCTGGCCGCCTTCGTCGTAGCCCACGTAGCCGGGAGGCGCGCCGATCAGACGTGACACGGCATGCTTCTCCATGTACTCCGGACATGTCGATGCGCACCATCGCGTGCTCGTCGTCGAACAGAAATTCCGCCAGTGCGCGCGCGAGTTCGGTCTTGCCACACGCCGGTCGGGCCCAGGAAAATGAACGAACCGATCGGGCGCTTCGGATCGCTCAGCCCGGCACGCGAACGGCGGATCGCATTGGCGACTCGCACCAGCGCATCGTCCTGCCCGACTACGCGCTGGCGCAGCGCGGTCCTCCATGGTGACGAGCTTCTTGACCTCGCCTTCGAGCATCTTCGAGACCGGAATGCCAGTCCACTTCGAAACGATGCGGCGCGACGTCTTCTTCGTCAACTTCTTCCTTCAACATGCGCTCGCCACCGGTCTTCGTCCATCTGCGTCGGTGAGCTTCTTGAGCTCTTCTTCCGTCTGGCGGATCAAGCGCATAGCGAATCTCGGCCACGCGCTGCAGATTGCCCTTGCGCTCTTCGGTCTGCTCCTCGACCTTGAGCTGCTCAAGCTTCTCTTTCAGCTGCGCGCTGGCGAGCGATCAGGTCCTTCTCCTGCTTCCATTTCGCTTTCAGAGCGTTCGACTTCTCGCGAATCTCGGCCAATTCGCGTCTCGATCACGGCCAGACGCTCTCTCGAATTCGCATCGTCTTCCTTTTTGAGCGCCTGCTTCTCGATTTCGAGCTGCATGGCGCGGCGCTCCAGCTGATCGATCTCCGTGGGCAGCGAGTCGATCTGGATGCGCAGGGACGCTGCGGCTTCATCGATCAGGTCGATGGCCTTGTCTGGCAGGAAACGGTCGGAGATGTAGCGGTGCGACAGTGTCGCAGCCGCGACGATGGCGGAATCCTTGATGCGCACGCCGTGGTGCACCTCGTACTTCTCTTTGAGGCCCGCGCAGAATCGCGATCGTGTCTTCGACGTTCGGCTCGCCTACAAATACCGGCTGGAAGCGGCGCTCGAGTGCGGCGTCCTTCTCGATGTACTTTGCGGTACTCGTTGAGCGTGGTGGCGCCGATGGCGCGCAGCTCGCCACGAGCCAGGGCGGGCTTCAGCATGTTGGAAGCGTCAATCGCGCCTTCGGCCGCGCCTGCGCCGACCAGCGTGTGCAGCTCGTCGATGAAGAGGATGATCTGTCCCTGCGGAGTCTTCGATCTCCTTGAGAACGGCCTTCAGGCGATCTTCGAACTCGCCGCGATACTTCGCGCCTGCCAGCATCGAGCCGAGGTCGAGTCGCGACCACGCGCTTGTTCTTCAAGACTTCCGGCACGTCGCCGGAGACGATGCGCTGGGCGAGTCCTTCGACGATGGCAGTCTTGCCAACGCCCGGCTCGCCGATCAGCACGGGATTGTTCTTGGTGCGCCGCGATAGCACCTGCACCACGCGCCGGATTTCTTCGTCACGCCCAATGACCGGATCGAGCTTGCCGCGGCGTGCCAGTTCGGTCAGATCTTTCGCATAGCGCTCGAGCGCCTGGTACTTCCCTTCCGGATTCTGATCGGTAATGCTGTCTGCGATCCCGCGGACGGCAGTCAGGGCCTTGAGAATGGCGTCGTAGGTCGCTCCATGACGGGCCAAGATCTCCTGCGCCGGATCGCTTTTTCAACTGCGGTTGCCGCCAGCAGCAGGTGCTCGGTCGAAACGTATTCGTCCCTTGAAATTGTCGGCCTCTTTGAACGCGCGCTCGAGCAGCTGGTTCAGCGCGGGCGACATCTGCGGCTGGTTTGCGCCCGCCCGAAACTTTCGGAAGGCGCTTCGATTTCGCTGTACATCGTCAGAGAACGGCCTGCCGGACCGACTGCCGAGTTTTTCGAGTACCGGCGGCACGATTCCTTCGCGTGTCCTCGATGAGGCGCGGCCAGCAGATGCACTGGCAGCAATCTCCGGATTGCCATGCTCCGCGCGCGATCTCGTTCGCGCGTTGCACCGCTTCCTGCGCCTTTGACTGTGAATTTGTCCCAACGAATTGCCATGGGGCGCTCCTGTACTGTTTCTGATTCTAGTGATTTTTGGTGCTTCTTAGCATCTGGCCAAGTCATTAGCGCTGACCAGGCTCTTTTTCAACAAAACGGGAGGCTTGGTTGAGCCTCCGCTTCATGTCGCTGGGCGACGCCCAGTTTTGACGGGCGAAACGCCCGCGCTCGATCGGTATTGCCATCAAACCGTTTTACGCGGCTTTGACTGGGCCTTTGGCATCGAGCGTTTTCTCGACGCTACCGACACTCACTTTGATCTGCTTCGGTTTGGCTTCCGACTTCTTGGCCAACTGAACCTTCAGCACGCCCTTGTCGTAATTGGCCGCGACATTCTCCGGCGTCCACGGTGTTGGGCAGAGTGAAGGTACGAGTGAAGCTGCCGTACTGACGCTCCACGCGGCGGTAGTTCTCTTCTTTCTCTTCCTTCTTCAAACTTGCGCTCGCCGTGCACGGTCAAGGTGTTGTTCTCGAGGCGGACATCAATGTCCTTCTCGTCGATTCCCGGCACTTCGATCTTCAAGGTGATGCTGTGCTCGTCTTCATACACATCGACTGGCGGCGCGAAGGCTGACGTGGTCAGGGTCTTCTTCGCGGCCTTCCGGATACGACTCACGGAACAGCCGGTTCATCCGGTCTCTGCAGCGTCGACGAACTCACGGAATGGCTCCCAACGGGTTAATACGGTCATAGCTACTCCTCCTAATGGCTGATCTTGAGTGGTGCTGCTCTCACTCAATTTGATGAGTCGATTAGCACAAAAGAAGCATAAAAGTATGAGTGTATTATAGTCAATTACGTAAATATACACATTTAATCAATTACTTACAGACATAATAAGGCATTTTAGATAGCTGGTTTCGGGCACAAGAGGCAGGATTGGGTGGTCTCTTCGACTGGCCTCGCTTCTCCAGCAGCCGAATACTTCGGTGCGTATCTCGCGCGGCATCGTGCTACCACTTCGAGGAACTCTGCCTCACTTACGTGATAGGAACAGGAGCAGCTCACCAGAATTCCGCCCGGCTGCAGCATCTTGAGCGCGCGAAGATTGAGTTCTTTGTATCCGCGGAGGGCGGTTTCGAGGTTCTTCTTGGTCTTCGCGAAGGCGGGCGGATCGACAACGATGGTGTCGTACTGACGGCCCGCGGATGAGTAGTCCTTCAGCAAGTCAAACGCGTTCGCTTCGATCCATTCGATCTCTCGGCCGTTGAGGGTCGCGTTCTTGCTCGGCTGCCTCGAGTGCCGGTCGAGAGCTGTCGACCGCCGGTGACACTTTCGCGAGTGCTGGCGCGAGGTGCAGGGCGAATCCGCCCTGGTAGCAAAAACGTCGAGCGCGTCGCCGTGCGTATAGCCGGCCGCGGCCGCGTAGTTTCGCGCTGATCGAGAAACGATCCGGTCTTCTGTCCCGGCCAGCGCTTCGTAGTGAAACTTGATGCCGTTCATGGTGACGACGGTGCTGGTCTTGTCGCCCTTGACTGGTTGCGACTCGCGGGTGGGAGTTGCTCAGGTCCCGAATGTGCGGATCGACGCGTTCCACAATGGATGACGGGCGCAACTTCTCCGAAAGCGTCGCGAGGATTGCCTCGCGGGACGATGGCGCATCCATTGCCTGGGTCAGGATTTGCAGCGAAATGACATCGTTAAACCGGTCCGCAATTAACCCGCGGCAGAAAATCCGCCTCACTGAAGACCAGGCGATAGGCGTCCGTGTCACGAACGTACCGCTCGCGATAGGAAATGGCATCCTCAATTCGCTTTTTGATCAACGCAGGAACATCGGTGATCGGCGCGGAGGAAAGCAGTCGAATCGCGATTTGCGATGTGCTCGAGTAGAGTGCGGAGCCGTAAAATTTCCCACGCTCGTCGGTGACTCTCACCAGGCTGCCGGGAGGGATCGCCATCCGCCGAAAGCACGTCCGACCGATAGACCCAAACGTGTCCAGCCTTCAGGCGCGAAGCACCTCGCGACGAGATCTTGATGGTCGGATTCAACGCGTCCCCGGCGGCGGAAGTCTTAGGCGCGGCAGTCTTCAGAGCATGAAGCGATTCTACCTGCAAGAGCGCGCGCAATCACGGTGAACGCTCGCAGTGTGATACCCTTCGCCCGCAAATCCAGCGCGCCCAGAAGGCAAATAAAACGAGGCAACCGGGAAAAGAGGCAACGTGAAGAGGTGCTTTGGTTGGTTTCTCTGTAATCAGATTGATTGCGATTGCGATGGCGCTGATGGTCGCACCCATTCAGGCAGCAGCGCCCGAGTCGACGCACAATCGCCTCCGACGATGCATCCGCCCCGAGTGCCGCCGCGCCGCTCACTGCGTGGCCAAGGGCGGCGTGGTCGAGGTGCGAACGCCGTACTGGAATACGAACGACGACAATCCCGACAATTGGCTTCGCCTCGCCGGCTCGCGCAGCTTCTGTGAGTTCACGGCCGATGACGGTTCACGCATCCACGTGCTGCCTATCGACGCTGTACACGCAACAGCCATCAGCTCGCCGCGCTGGCCTACTACTTCAGGCCGAAAGTTGCAGCCGGGATGTCACGGCAATCCTGCCTCGTGCTACTGCACGCAGTTGGGCGGCAGCGATTCATTTGGGTGGAATCAGCATTAACGGTGGAGGCTGGGTGCTGCGCGGCGCGATTGACGAAGTGCTCGAGGCCTGCATCTTCCCGATATGTCGGTCGATCGATTCGTGGGGATTGACGTATCACTCGGCCGGGATCGTGCGAGGCAAGGCTTTGGGATCGGTTCTTCGCTTCAAGAAACCAAGAGTGTAGGAATTAAGAAGCAGAGACCGCCGAGTGGAAGCCTACTAACTTGCCGCAGGATGCTGGTTTGCCGGCGGTGAAGCGGGAGTGCGCCGGTGGGATGCTTCAATCTGGGCAGCTCCGCAAGTCGGCGTGCAGCGCGTCAAGAGCGTGAGATGGAATTTCCAGTCCCCACTCGTCCATTTCTGCTTCCGGCCAGCTGCCGTTCAGCCGGATGGCGCTGTCGGGGAAGTCCTCGGGAAAAGCCAGGCGGTAGCTGCCTTCGCGGACCAGTACATCCCCAATCTGTCTGCCAGCGTGCATGTCGAAAACGCGCCGGCTGGAATTTCCTCCGCTGTTGGTGAAGACAAGAAGCGACTTCGCCTTCTTCACCGTAATCGGGCCGATAAAACCACGCCTGCGGAGCGTCGGACTTCGGGCGCGGGCGACGCTTGTTATGCGTCACGGCGGCAGCGGCCTGGTCCATCACCATCTCGCTCTTCGGATCGAAATAAAGAATGCGTTGGCAGGAATCGCAAACGATGACCTGCTGTCCGGAATCGGACTTCGTTGTAGGTCTGCGGACGCAGCATCACCTGGCACGCCATGCATTTGTGGTCGCGAACTTCCGGAAAGGCCGCTGCCGCGAAATTTTGAAACTCGCTCGTAGTGGCGCAGCAGGTCGGCGGAAACCCCGCCGCGCAGCCCGTCGCGCTTGCCATTCCACTCGGTAAGCTTCTTTTCGTCTTCGGCGGTGACTCGTCGCGCTTCTTCTTTTTCCTTCTCGATTGCGCCAGTTTCAACTTTGAGTTCCGCTTCGGCGGCCTTGACGTCTTTTTCGCGCGCTTCTGCGTTGACCATGAGTTCGAGGATTTTGTCCTCGTTAATGCGGATTTCCTGCTCGGCAAACTCAATTTCGTGCAGAAGAGCTTTGTACTGTTCAGTTGGTTTTTACGTCGAGAGACTGGTCACGATATTTGGAGATTTTTCCACGCAAATCAACGATCGTCGCGTCGAACTTCTTGCGGGCCGCTTCGTCCGCTTTGACCGCTGCGCGGGCCTTTTCGATGCGCGCCTTGGTGCCAGCAAGCTTCTCTTCGATCACGGCTACGCGCTTGGGAAGGGTCGCAACTTCGTCGTGCAGCTTTCGGATTTCCCGGTCGGCCACTTGCAGTTCGAGCAGTTTTTCGATGTCAGGAAGCATCGTGGGATGGTGCGAGATGATTTGCAGCATGCTCGCGCATCGAGCACGCACGCGTAGGGACAGCCGCCTCGGCTGTCCAGCGAGCAAAGCGAGCCATGAACAGCGTCTATCCAGGTGTGGATGCAGCGAGCGCGACTGAAGAATGAGGACTTCCGAGCGGCCTGGACCAGAGCCACGGGTAATCGGCCCAATTCCCCACCAATCCCCTGCGTACGGGATTTTCCAAAAAACATATTGAATTTTCTGATCAAGGCTCTCCGACGAGACGCAGCATTACGCGATCAAACGACTCGGTTTGCCAGACCTTGCCCGAAAGCGTTCCAGCAGGCGATTGATTTTGTGCGCGGACGCTCCCTTGATTGCGGTGGGGTCCATGATCCGACCGAGAGAGAACGTCTCCAGCGTCGTGTTTCATCGCGATGAGCGGCGTGGAATAAGATATGCACGTGCTCTGGCATCACCACGGCAACTTGGAGATGAACCATTCGATCGCGTTGTCATGCTGACGGGATGCTGAGACAATATCTCGGGCAGAGTCGGAAGAATCCAGCGCTCGTGCGTGCAGAACGTAACAAAATGCGGCTTGTCATCGCGCGTTGGAGATGAGGCAGCTTTCGCCGGTAAAACGCCCTAGGCATTACCACAGCTCACGGGGGGGACAAACCGCCTCGGCTGTCCAGTCAAGCTTTCAACAAAATTCTAATAGCATCCTTAACTGTTTCCTAAGTGGTTTCACACAATCTCCGGAAGGTATGTTTCTCCAAATTGGAACTGCTCACCCGGGCAGCGGACAGCCGAGGCGGCTGTCCCTACGTGAGTCGTGATGTCCCTACAGCGCTGCGCTCTTTTCCGCGATCAGCTCCCGAATTTTCTCTACGAACTCGCCCGCGCCCATGTCTTCCGGTTTTCTCTTTCCCGCGCGTGCGCACGTTCACCTTCCCCGCCTCGGCTTCCTTGTCTCCGACGACCAGCAGGAACGGCACTTTCTGCATGGCGTGCTCGCGGATCTTGGCATTCATCTTCTCGTTGCGGCGCATCCACTTCCACGCGCACTCCAGCCGCTTCGCAGTTGCGCCGCGACTTTGTTCGCATACTCGCGCGTGGCGCTCGGCAATCGGGATCATCGACCGCCTGCACCGGCGACAGCCACACCGGAAACGCTCCGGCATAGTGCTCGATCAGCACGCCGAAGAAGCGCTCGACCGATCCATACAGCGCCCGATGCACCATCACCGGCTGCTTGCGCGATCCGTCTTCGGCGACGTATTCCAGGCCGAAGCGCTGCGGCAGGTTGAAATCGAACTGCACGGTCGAGAGCTGCCACAGGCGGCCGATGGCGTCCACCAGCTTGATGTCGATCTTGGGCCCGTAGAACGCGGCTTCGCCGGGAATCATCTTGTATTCGATATTCAGTCGCTTCAGAACTTTCTCCAGCGAGTGCGCTCGCCATGTTCCACTGCTCGTCGCTGCCCGACGAAACTCTGCTCGATCGTCCGGGTCCCAGGTGGAAAGCTCGGTCTCGAAACTTGTCAAACCCGAAGTCTTTCAGCACATCGCGTGCAAACTCCACGCAGTCCGCAATCTCGTTTTCGATCTGCTCCGGCGTGCAGAAAATGTGCGCGTCGTCCTGGGTAAATCCGCGCACGCGCAGCAGGCCATGCATCACGCCGGAGCGCTCGTACCGATACACCGTGCCCAGCTCGCCCAGCCGCACCGGCAGGTCGCGATACGACTTCAGCGAATCTTGCGCAGATCAGAATGTGGCCGGGACAGTTCATCGGGCTTCAGGCGATATTCCGGCGTCGTCGAGTTCCATGACGTCGAACATGTTCTGCGCGTAATAGCCTTCATGCCCGGAGGTATGCGAACAGCTGTCGCGCGCCACGTGCGGCGTGTACACCAGCGAGTAGCCGCGCTTGAGATACTGGTCGCGCATCCAGTCTTCCATCTCTTTGCGGATGATGCCGCCCTTCGGATGCCAGAAGATGCAGTCCCGGCCCGGCAAGTTCCTGGATCGAAAACAGATCGAGTTGCTTGCCCAGCACGCGATGGTCGCGCTTCTTGGCCTCTTCAATGCTTGTTCAGATAATCGTCGAGGTCTTTCTTCGAGAAGAACGACGTCCCGTAAATGCGCTGCAGCTGCGGATTCTTCTCGTCGCCCAGCCAGTAGGCGCCCGGCGATATTCAGCAGCTTGAAGGCCTTGATCTTCCCGGTCGAAGGAATATGCGGCCCGCGGCAGAAGTCGAGAAACTTGCCGGTCTTGTAAATCGAAATCTTTTCATCGGGCTTGGTGAATTGCTCGATGAAGTGGCACTTCATGAAGTCGCCTTCGCCCTTGAACCTCTCGAGACCCTTCGCTGCGGGGCAGAAACTCGCGCGCGTACGGCAGAGTTCTGCTGCACCAGTTCCTGCATCTTCTTCTCGATCTTTTCCGAGATCTTCCGGCGTGAACGGAGTTTCGGACGATAGAAATCGTAGAAGAATCCGTTCTCGGTCGAAGGCCCATGTCCGAGCTTGGTCTCAGGAAACAGTTCGAGCACCGCCGCCGCCAGCAAGATGCGCCGACGAATGCCGATAAACCTCGAGCGCCTCCGGATCATCTATCTGTCAACAGGCGCAGATCAGTGTCTTGCTCCAGCGGCCGCGTCGAGGTCTATCAGATCTCCGTTGGCCTTCGCCGCTAGCGCGGCATCCGCCAGTCGAGGACTAATCGACTTGGCAATCTCGAAGGCAGTCGTGCCCTTTGGAACATCCTTGCGTGCTGCCATCGGGCAGCGTGACGTGAATAACTTCTGACATGGAAGAGGCCTTTTATATGGGTAAACACGTAAGAATAACACTGCCCAAGGAGTGAGCGGAGACGGCGGCAGACGGGCCGGCTTCGAGAGGCAAAGCTAAAACGGTACCAACGAGGGTGCAGGCAGATACCGAACACCAACGGATCAATTCGCCGGGCTGCTTTTTAGCCTCGGGCGCGAATTCTTCCCCCATCCATCGTCTGGAACGCCGCCATGTTCTGCTGGACGTCCCAGGAAGTTCTTCACCAGGTCGTTCGCCGACATGGAGCCGCCCGGCTCCAGTACCACGCGTCCGATAACGCATCGGCGCATCACCCGCACAGCAGATTGCTCGTGGTTGAACTGTCCGAAGAAATCTTGCGCAATGACCGAGTCCCATACGTAGGTGTAGTACGCAGAGGAATAGCTGCTCAAATGTCCGAATGACGCGTAGGGATGCGTGTCACTGGGCGGAGTAAACAGTGTGTAGCGCTTCGGTGTCGGCAAGCGTGACCGCATCAATATCAATGTCTCTGCGGCTTGCCTTTGTACAATATCGTAGGAGATCGCCGTGTAGCTGACCTGTGCGGCAGCTGCATCCGGCGCGTCCGAATGCTGCGGCGCGGTTCATGCGCGCCACCAACTCCGTCGGAATCGGCTCGCCCGTCTTGTAGTGATGCGCGAACGAGGCGAGCACTTGTGGACTGCGGATAAACTCTTCCAGCATCTGGGAAGGCGCTTCGCCGAAATCGGCTTCCATCGTGATTCCACTGATTCCTGCCCATTGTTGTTGTCCACCGAGAATGTGGTGCACCAGGTGTCCAAATTCGTGGAAGAAAGTTTCGACGTCTCCGTATTCCATCAGCCGCAGCGTCATCCGCAGTGGGCGCTGGAAAATTGCAGACCAGCGTGGCTTCTGGCATCTGTTTTCCGCGGATGCCGTCGAGAACCTGAACCATCTCGGCATGGCTGAACTTTCCCGGCCGTGGGTGCATATCAAGATAAAAGCGCCCAATCATCTTTCCGTTGTCCAGAACATCCCAGGTTTCGACGGTCGGGTCCCATGCCGGCACATTCGGTTCTCTGCTGAAATGTCACGTGGAACAGCTGCGCAGCCGTATCCATGATCCCCTTCTTCACGCTGTTGTAAGGCAGATACGGACGAACCGACTGCGAATCGAAATTGTATTGAGAGCGCCGCAGCTGTTCGCGAAGGTAGCCCGCCTCGTACTCCCAGATTTGCTTTGCTTCGGGTTCAGATCTTGCGTTTCTCAGCGAGCAGCAGTGCAAACTCGCGTTCGGCGAGCGGACGCGCTGCGGCGGCGAGGTCTCGGATGAAATTTGCGATGTTCTTGCCGTTGGCCGCCATTTTGTCGGCGGCGTTGTAGTCGGCCCACGACGAATATCCCAGGAGCGGTCGCGATCTCATAGCGCGTCTGCATCATCTTCATGAGCAGGTCGCGATTCTTCGGATATGCCCGGTCGTCGAATTGCTCATACAAGCCGCTGACGCAGTCGACGTATTCTTGCCCAAACTTCAGTATTGGGAAAACATCAGGATAGTCCGTCGTGATCGTTATTTTGCCGTCTGCACCCGGCTTGTGACGATCGATGTAGTCCTGCGGCAAACCCTCAAGCTCGGCGGCACTCGACGATCTCCACTGACCGCTGATCGTCGGCGATGTTGCGTTCATAGGTCGATACCTGGCAGAGTGAGATCGTCGTTCAGCTGTTTTAGACGAGTGCGCGTGGCTTCGTCTTTGTCTACACCAGCGAGTCGGAACTGCAGCAACTGGCGCTGTCACGTAATACCGCGTGGCTGCATCTGCTTTCGACAGATCGAGACTTGCCAGCGCCTTGTAGACATCGCCGTTCAATGACAAGCGCGGTGAAGGCGGCGCTGCCTTTTGTACAAGTCATTGTGGCAAGCTTGTCGCGAAACGCCGCATCAGGATGCACCTGAAACATCAGGTTGGCCAGATACGTTCCGCATTCAGCTGGCGGATCGCCTCGTCGTAAGGAACGAGCGTGTTCTCGATTGTTCGCGCGCCCTTGGCTGCTACACAATTGGTCGATAGACGTTCTGCCCGGCGGCGAGCCTGTCGTTCACGATCTTCTCGAAAGCTGCGGCGTCGGGCTTATCGTGCCCAAACGGTCGGCTGCGACCGTCGCAGCTGGCTGGGCGCGCTGACACTGCCCTATCAAGCAGAACGCATCGAGGCAAAGGCGCATGGCATCTCAACATAGACAACTCCTCCAGGAATGCAGTGCTATTCAGACGAACGAAACCGGGTCGGGTGAGCCTGACGCCGCTCGAACAAAGGCCTGCACGCGGGCAGGCCTTCAGGATCGTGGGGCAATCTACCAACCCGACTTCTTCCCCTTATTCTGTTCATCCAGCCATTGCTTGAGCGGTGCGAAGTATTCCAGCAGCGCGTTCCCGTCGATTTGGCGTTCGCCGGTGAGGGCTTCGAGAGCGTCGGGCCACGGTTTGCTCTGGCCCATCTCGAGCATCTTGTTGAATTTCGCGCCTGCTTCCTTCGATCCAAAGAACGTGCAGCGGTTTAAAGGTCCTTTGTATCCGGATTCGCGACACAGCGCCCGATAGAACTGGAATTCCAGAATGTGCGGCAAGGAAGTAGCGCGTGTAAGGCGCGTTCGGCGGCGACGTGATACTTCGCGCCCGGATCGAAGTCTTCTTTCCGAACGCGCGACCGGCGGCGCCACGCCCTGGTACTTCAACCGGAGCTCCCACCACGACGCGTTGTAATTTGCTGGCGTAATCTCGCCCGAGAATACTTTCCAGCGCCACTGGTCGATTAAGCAGGCCGAATGGCAGGAATGCCACGCGATCAAGCGCCTGCTGCAGCAAGTTGTGGAACGTCGTTCGTTGCCCTGCGGGCGTCTTTTCAAGCAACCCAACCTTTGCAAGTACTCCGGCGTGATCGCAAGCGCAATCGCGTCGCCGATCGCCTTCGTGGAAGCCGTCGTTTGCGCCATTCTGAAACAGAAACGGCTGGTTCTTGTAGGCGCGCTGGTAAAAGTTGTGTCCCGAGCTCGTGGTGGATGGTGACGAAATCCTCCCCGCGAACCTGGATGCACATCTTGATCCGCAGATCGTCCTTGTTGTCGATGTCCCAGGCGCTGGCGTGGCAGACGACGTCGCGATCGTTCGGCTTGGTGAACAGCGACCGCTCCCAGAATGTCGGCGGCAGCTTCTCGAAGCCCATCGACGTGAAGAATCCCTCGCCATACTTTCACCATGCCCTTGGCGTCCAGATTTTTCTTCTTAAGCAGGTCGGTCAGGTCGAAGCTGTTGTTTCCTTCGGGCAAGCCCAAAATCCGGGTACACATTGCCCCACAATTGTGCCCAGGGATTTCAAGCAGGTGCGCAGGAATTGGGCCATCGGGCGGCACCACACTCCGCCACCATACTTTTCAACCAGTTTTGCCCGGACATACGTATGGAGCGACGAGGTACAGCGGTTGCACCTGGTTCCACAAACGTTCCATGTCCGCGCTGAATGCTTCCGGCTTCATGTCGTAATTGGATCGCCACATCGCAGCCGGTGTCTTTGAATCCGATCTCTTTCGCACCCTGGTTAGAGAGTTCCACAAAAGCGCGCATAACGCTCCGCATGGGCGGGGCGATCGCGTGCCACCCGATCCATAGATCCTTCAACTCGTTGGGATCGCGGCTGGTGGACATGATCCTTTCAATGGCCGTGATGTCGAGACATTCCTCCGGTTTCCGGCAGTACTTGCTCTTGCCGTAATCACCCTCGAGCGAAGTTCCGATCTCGGTGATCTCGCGGCGCAGTTTCGGATCCTTAGGGGCCGGCGCGGTAAGCGACAGTTTCAGCAACATGAATTTCCGCGCCAGATCAGGCGGAAGCTGTAATGCTCTTCAAGTTGTCTTCGCTTGTATCGATCAACTCGAGTGGTCACCGCGGTCGTGTGCTCGATCGCATCGGACGCGAGCGCCTCCTGTGTCGTCCGTGATGAAGTTGGCTTGCACCCACTGGGCGCGATTGGTTCGGGCGGCGAGGTCAGACAGTTCAACCTCGGCCTTTTCATGAATTCTTCAGCTTGCGCAACAGTCGGTTTGTTTTGAGCTTGGAGTGTCATGGCGAATAAGAAACACGAAATTATGACTGACTTCATGGAACCTCCGGCAATAGAAAGCGAACCGGAGATTATGACGGAGTGGAGTAGGAATTGTCAGCGATATAACCGCAATAGTTACGCGGCGGATGGTTTTGGACGGTCCTGGTAGTACACTCGCCTCAATGGCATCGTGCACTCTTGCCGAGACTTTATCCATGTCGCGCAGGTTCAGCCCAGCGGTCGGAATAGGCTTCCCCACCCGCATTTCCAGCGGCTGGCATTTGATGTGATACGTGTTCATCGGCAGCAGTTCGAACGTTCCGACAAGGGCGATCGGCACGATATCCACCTGTGCGCGAATCGCCAGGAAGAAGGCGCCCGGCATAAAGGGCTTGATTTCTCCATCTGGCGTTCGCCCGCCCTCAGGAAAAATCACAAGCGGCATCCCGGCTCGCAGACTTTTTACTGCTGACTTGATACTGCCCACCGAAGAGGTCGGGTTTTGTTGGTTGATGCAGACCTGCCCGGAACGGGTCAAATGCCACCCCACAAATGGATAAGCGAGCAACTCGCTCTTGAAAACGATACGAAATTGAAATGGTAAATTTGCGTACAGAACTGGGAATGTCGAGCGCGGATGCGTGGTGACCGCGTACACGTGCGCTTTCGTGGTGTCGATTTGATCGAGCCCGCTTACCTGCACGGGGGACAAAAATCGTTTTCATGATGAGCAGCGACCAAAGTCTGGCGAAATGGTGCTGGATGCGCCCGTTGCGATCAATGAACGAACTTAGAAGTGAAATGGGGCCCAGCAGCAGCGTGAAGCCCAAATCAATGGGTCCAGGATGAAATACGAGCGCAAGGCGCTGAGCCAGCCGTGCCGCGGCGCGGCGTCGCCAGATCGCGACACCTTCAACTGGCGTTCGGGAACGGGCCTGGTATCGAGCTGAGTTTCGATAGACACAAATTTTAGATGCGCACGCCGAGCGAAAGCATCGCCTCTCCAACAATGTATATGGAACCAGTAACAACGACCAATCCTTGAGGTCCCGCCAGTGTTCGGGCTCGCTCTAAAGCGGCGGGAACGCTCGCTGCGGATTCGATTTCAGTCGACGTCCGCGCTCGCGGCCTGCCTGATTTCGTCGGCGCGTCGCCGAGCGCGGGTTATCTGCTTGCGCAGCGATTAATGTTTCGGCCAATGGGAACAGGATTTCCGTCATCTCCGAGATGGCCTTGTCGCGCATCGCGCCAAATACAAAATCATCCTGCGCTCGTCATACAACGTCGATAAGGCTGATCGCAATGCCCAGGCGCCCGCGGGGTTATGGCCACATCAAATAGACGGTCTCTGGAGAGTCCGTCGAACCCGGAATTACTTCAAACCTTCCGGGCCAGCGCGTATCACGAATGCCTTCTTCGATCGTGCGTGCCGTGATCCCTGAAAATCCCTCTCGAGCCAGTTCCTCTGCGGATGCGATCGCAAGCGCGATGTTGCGAAGCTGGTGGCGTCCGACTAGCGGACTATCAACCAGGATTTCTTCGCCCAAGACCGCCATCCGATAGCGTGACCGGAAGACGCCTTCCGTTGCTTCAGGCATGCGCACGCCAGTCGCGGGTGCCGCAGGAAGATACCGGGGTATGAATGGCACGGCATTCACTGCGCGCGCGCCCAAGTCGGATCGTGTTCCCAATCACATCGTTGGCCTCGGGAGATTGCGGCAAAGTCACCACCACCCCGCCGCGCCGGATGATGCCCGCCTTCTCTCGCGCGATTTCGGCGACCGTATTACCGAGATACTTTGATGATCGAGCGAGACATCCGTGATGACACTGACACGCGGCTCAACTACGTTGGTTGCATCGAGACGTCCGCCCATGCCGACTTCCAGCACGGCGATGTCCGACCTGCTCGCGGGCAAAATATTCGAAGGCGATCGCCAGTCAACATTTCAAAAACTCGGGTGCCATGGTAAGTCCGCCTTCGGACGACCAACCGCTCGGCGGTGCGATCCACCACGTTCGTGCGATGCAGCGCGAAGTCGTCGTCGGATATTGCGCGCGCCATTGATTCGGACGCGCTCGCTTGATTCGTACCAGGTGCGGCGAGGTATACAGTCCGGTCTTCAATCCCGGAATTTTGCAGAATTGAGGCACAGCGTCGCGGCCGTCGAACCTTTCCCGTTTGTGCCTGCAATCAGGACGCGCCGGAAACTTAGTCTCCGGGTGGCTCGAGCGCGCCAGCAGCACGCCGCATGTGCGCCAGGTCGAACTTGTGGGACGGCGTTTGAGCCAGTTCATGGCCCAGCGCAAACATCCGCGAAATGGCGACATCGTAGGACATTCAAGCGATCAGCTATCCAGCCTAACAGTTTCCGTTTTGGGGCCGCATTGTGGCCACAATGCAGCAGCCAAAGCGCGCGGCCGGCAGGGTGAACGGGGTGCAAATGGCGGGTTGGCTGAGAACGGGGCGCGACGGATGAAGCCGCCTACGCTGCCATGAATTCAAAGCGCTCGCGCCACGTAAGGCTTCAACTCCTTGCGGTGCACCACGGCATCCAGCATGCCGTGTTCGAGCAGGAACTCCGAGCGTTGGAATCCGGCCGGCAGCTTTTGGCGGATCGTCTGTTCGATTACTCGCGGGCCGGCGAAACCGATCAGTGCGCCCGGCTCCGCTGATATTCAGGTCCCCGAGCATTGCGTAGGAGGCCGTTACGCCTGCCTGTGGTCGGGTCGGTCAAGATCGAAATGTATGGGACCTTCGCGTCGTTCGAGGCGGGCCAGTGCGGCTGAGATCTTCGCCAGCTGCATCAGGCTGATCGCGCCTTCCATCATGCGCGCTCCGCCAGAAGCGGAAACGATCACAATCGGCGTTTTCGTGTCGCACGCTTTTTCAATCGCTCGCGTAATAGCCTCGCCGACCACCGCTCCCATGCTTCCGCCGATAAACGAATACTCCATCGCGCTCACGATCACTGCCCGCCCGTTGAGCTTTCCGTGCGCATTGATGATGGCGTCGTGCAAGTCCGGTGTCGTTTTGCGCGGTCTGCAGGCGCGACCGGTAGGCCTTTAAGTCCACAAATTTCAGCGGATCGGTGGAAACAAGATTCTGAATCGAAAACTTCGTACTGGTTGTCGTCCAGAAGCTGAGCCAGGCGCGTACGGCGCATCAATGCGGAAGTGCTTGTCGCACTTCGGGCAGACGTTGTAGTTGTCTTCCAGGTCTTTCTTCCAGATGATCTGGCGGCAGTTCTCGCACTTGACCCACAGTCCTTCGGTTCGGACGGTCTTTTCGCCCGAGGTATCCAACTCACCGGATTCGCGCTTGAACCATGCCATAAGAACGGTTGCTGGTAGCTTCGTCGTACTGCTAGGTAAGTCCTGGTGCGCGAAGTCCAGCACCAACTACTAGCGACAAGCTACTAGTATTCGATTCCTCTCTGCGCCATCACGCCCTTTTCATAAGCGTGTTTTACCTGGCGCATTTCTGTAACGGTGTCGGCGAGTTCGACAATTGTCGGGTGCGCGTTGCGTCCCGTCAAGATGACATGCACCATCTCGGGCTTGCGTTGGAGACTTGCCACGACCTTGGCTGGATCGAGCATCCCGTAGCTGATCGCGTAGTTGGATCTCGTCGAGGATGACCAGATCCCATTGGCCCGACTGGATTGCCTGCTCGCCTTCAGCCCAGGCATCTTCGACCATTCGGACATCTTCCGGGTCAGGCTTCTCAGCTCCAACTTTTACGAATCCGCGGCCCAGCTGCTTCATTACAAATCTTGTCGCCAAACGCTTGTACCGCATCGAGTTCCCCGTAATGCCAGGACCCCTTCAGAAACTGCAGCATCAGCACTCGCATACCCTGGCCGACCGCGCGCAACCCCGTACCCATGGCGGCAGTCGTCTTGCCTTTACCCGGGCCCGGTATTCACGATGATCAGTCCACGGCGGATGTCCGACATAGCTAGGGAACCTTAGATTGTACCTGTTTCCACACCCCTGCCGCTCAGCAGGGCGCCCTGGCACAGGCTTCTTCGTGATAAGTTCATCGCTCCCACGGAACTGCGAGCCTCATGATTCCGTATCCGTTACATCGGGTACCCGTCCGTTCGCTTCCGGGAGGCATCTGGATGAAACATTACAGGCGAAACGCGTCTCTGTTATTGCTGTCTTTATCCGCCCTTCTCCCGATCTCGGCGGCTGGTTTGCAGACCGAAACCACCACCCGCACGCCGGATCCAAAACAGCAGGTCATCGATCTTGAGCGGCAGGCGCGAAGGCGACTCTCAAACGCGACCCCGAGTTCTCAGAACGTACCTTGAGCGACGACTACGTTGCGATAACTCCTCTCGGCCAGGTGATCAACAAATCCGACACCATCAATGCCCGGCGTAGCGGGCAGCTTCGTTACGACTCCATCGATGTTACGGAAATGGTCGTACGCCTCTATGGCAACACGGCGGTCGTTACGGCCCGGGCCGAGGTGCGGGCAGGGACCTTGGCGAAGAATTCAACGGCCCGTATCGCTACACGCGCGTCTGGGTAAAGCGAAATGGACGGTGGCAGACTGTAAGCTACCAGGCCACGGTCACTCGCTGAGATCGCGAAAAATCTCTAGGGAAACTCTCAGGCGGCAAAAAGAACCCGCGGCATCTGGCCGCGGGGCGATTAGGTTAATCTTTAGAGTGCTCGGCCTAGGGCATTTCTACCACTTGCCTCGCATCGCCCTTGGCCAGCGAGGATCGTCGAGGCCGGTTCTTCGGCTCCGAGCAATCGTGCCGTGATGCGCAGGGCTTCAATCTCTTTCTTCACGCGCATCAGTTCCTGTTCCTTGGTTCGCAGAAGATCGTAAGGGTTTCTCATTGGGGAGGGCTTCCTTAGCTTTCTGAATCCGGCCCGTGAGGGCCGATTCCCGTACTCTAAACCTTTTTCGTGCGGCGTGGGCATATCACCAAGGTTCACTTCGCCCGCCGAATCTGGCATTGCGCGCGATGTCCAAATTTCTCGGTCAGTGCCCCGAATGGTAGGGATGGCTCGCCAGAATGGTGAATGCGCGGTAGATTTGCTCGAGCAGCACGACTCGAGCCAGCTCATGGGCGAGCGTTATCTTTCCCAGTGAAAGAACTCAGGCCCGCGGATTTTTTCGCTCGGCGCTGAACCCGTCCGCTCCGCCCACTGCAAATGAAACCGGTTGCGAACTTGATTCCTGTCTCTGTCGCAGAAAGTCCGCTATTTCCTCTGAGGAGAACTGCTTTCCGCGTGAATCGAGCAGCACGAGGAAGTGCTTTGGACGGTTGCGGGCACCATTGACCAGCGGGTCGAGAGACGCTTCATCTTTCAGGGCTGCGCTCTCCACTTCCGCATAACGCGAGATGCGCTTGAGATATTCATCGGTAAGGGCCTGGATCGCCGGTTCCTTCGTTTTTCCGATCCCACGCGACAGTGATCTTCACGAGAAACTACGCGCGCTTCGCGCTGCGGCCGAGGTGGCCAACTTTTTCTTGCGGACCGCGGGCTTCAGCTCAGGAAGGCTCAAGCTTCTTTGCGGACTTCCACAGCCGCTCAAGATCGTAAAACTTGCGGGCCTTCTCCGAAAAAACGATGTACCACGAAGTCGACATAGTCGAGCAACACCCACTCCGCCTGCTTGGTAGCCCTCGGTGTGCTGCCGGACGCATGCCCTTCTTTTCGAGACGGTCTTCGACCTCATCGGCAATTGCTTGAATTTGCCGCGGATTGGTCGCCGCTACACACACAAAATAGTCCGTAAACGCGCCGGAGCCCTGTTCCAGTTCCATTACCGTAACGTCTTCGGCTTTTTTGTCCTTGCAGGCGCTGATTGCTTCGGAGACTTGTCGTTTCAGATCGCTCTTCTCTTCGTCATGAGTGAGTAAAAGTATTGTACCCGGTTCGAGGCTTTTCCACGTGTCTTGGAGTTAGGAGCAGCCTGGTAAATTGTCCCGCTAGAGAGAGACCACACGCGCCTCATCGCTTTCCGTACAGGCCCATCTTTCGGATGTATTCAGCGACAGACGGGTTCACAAGTTTGCCCAAAGTTTTCCCGTTCGCCACTGCCTCACGGATGGCGCTCGACGATACCTTCTGCTGCATCGCCATCCAGCTAGACGGGATCGTCGCACCCGGAAGCACAAGGTCTCCTACCGCAGCCTGTTTTTGAAAAGGCTTGGTCACGTGTGCAGCCAGTCGTTCGCACCTTTTCCGGGCAGCGCATTCGCCACGTCAGCAAGCGAATATCCCGGGCGGCTCGCGACTACAAACTCGCACTCGCGTAAGAGAGCGGACGCCTCATACCACTTTCCAATGTCGAGAAAGGCGTCGATGCCCATCACAAAAAACAGCTGGTCGGCCTTCCGTAAGGTCTCGCTTCAAACCGCGGACCGTCTCAATCGTGTAATTCGGTCGCGCGGTTCTGCCACGTCCGCTGCCCTTTGAAGCCCGCACAGTTTGCCCGAGCGCCGGTGCCTCAACCAGCGATGGGAAAAATGTCTTGTCTTCCGCCGTCGCCAGGGCAACCATCGTGTACCGATGGAAAAATCACTCACTGGTTGTCTCTGTTTGTGTGGCGGAACATTCGCCGGCACAAACAACAACGCGGTGCAGATTGAACTTCTCTGTCGCCGCGCGCGCGCCAGCGCAATGTGCCCAAGATGAATGGGGTCAAACGTACCGCCGAGCAGCCCGGATGTTCATGCGTTTGGTTCGGCTATCGCCGTTGGTTTCCTGTTTTGTACTAGCACTTGCAAGCTTTTGTGGTATGGTTGGCCAAAATCCGCGCCACGTCGGGGATCTCGCGCGCCGCACTTCTCGCCGTGTTTCGCAACCGCATCGTTGTTTGTGCCATCGAAGTTGCATTGCAGCTCAGGATGTCCGTCTGGGCAGCGGTCTTTCGGCGGCATATCGCTGACCTTGCGTAACTCTGCCCACTTCGTCTTGGACCACTAGGATATTCCTGTATGCGATTGAACCTCCCCCTTCTTCGCACACACGCCGCATTGCCCCTGCGCGCGCTCCGATTTTGCGCTATGGCGTGGCGGTGCTCGGTACTACCCTTGCGCTTATCCCTGCTCTACTCCTTTCGGACATCGTTGAAAGCCGCCTTGTTGTCTTTGCGGTTGCGGTCATGGTTGCGCCTGGTACGGCGGATGGAAGCCGGGCCTGGTCGCCACCTCGTTTGCGCTGACCGTCAGCGCTTATTTTTCGCTCACCGGGTCTCATACGCCGGTTGAATATCGCAGCGCCGTTCTACAGCTGATCCTGTTCGTAATCGTTGCCATCTTAATCTGCTATTTCAACGCTGCCCTGCACGATCGGCCCAAGACAGTCTGAAAATTTCAGAAGGAAATTTCCGGTCGCGTCGTCACCAACGCGCCTTACGGAATCTGCCGCTGCGATTCGCTAGGCACGCCTCATGGATGCGAATCAGCGCTCGTTTCCATGCTCGGCTATACGGATGCGGAACGATATCGTCGGCCGACATCTTGGAACTCTTTACTCGACACGCAGGAATGGTTCGAATTGGCGGATCAGTTTCGAACCCGCAAACTGTTCAACGGCCTCGTCGCCGAGTGGGTTCCGCAAAGGACGGCACAACCCTCGCCGCCTCGTATGTCTGGCCGCGCAATAGAAGATCCCAAGGACGGCACCACGTACGAACCTTTTACCGAGGACATCACCGAGCGCCGCGCCCTCGGAACAGCAACTGCGTCAATCGCAAAAGATGGAAGCCATCGGACGCCTCGCAGGTGGTATCGCGCACGACTTTAACAACCTGCTGATGGTGATTTCCGGGTTATTCGGAATTTCTGCTCGAACGTATGGCTCCCGACGCGGAGCTTCGCAGTCCCGCTCAAGAAATTGCCAGCGCTGCAGAGCGCGCCACGTCGCTTACGCGCCAGTTGCTTGCCTTCAGCCGTAAGCAGATGCTGACGCCGAAGGTAGTCGACCTGAACGAAATCGTTACCGAAAATCTCAAAGATGCTCACGCGCATGATCGGCGAAGACATCGACCTGGTCGCATGGTTCCCGGAGCGGAACTCGGCGCAATCAAAGCCGATCCCGGACAGATTGAACAGGTCATCATGAACCCAGCCGTGAATGCGCGAGATGCCATGCCTCACGGCGGCAAGCTCACCATCGAGACAGCGAATATCACGCTCGATGAACACTACGCCCGCGTTCACGTGCCTCTTCAGCCAGGCGAGTACGTGATGATCGCCATCAGCGACACCGGCGTCGGCATGGATACCGAAACCCAGACCCGCATCTTCGAGCCGTTCTTTACGACCAAGGGCCCGAAAGGAACGGGTCTCGGCCTTTCCACGGTCTACGGCATCATCAAGCTAGAGCGGAGGCTACGTTTGGGTCCACAGCGAGCCCGGCCGCGGAACGGCCTTCAAAATTTATCTGCCGCGCGTCAACGCGGTAAGCGAATCCATCAGCTCCGGAAGCGGCTGCGGCTGTCGCCAAAGCCGAGCATGGCAAAGAGACGATTCTCATCGTTGAAGATGAACCAAATCTTCTCGTCTTGCCAACCAATATCTTCTGCACTCAGGGCTACGTGGTCCTGGCTGCAGTGGACGAGGCTTCCGCGCTGCAGGTGGCGCAGGCCCACCCTGGTCCCATTCACCTGTTGCTCACCGACGTCATCATGCCCGGCATGAATGGGCACGAACTCGCGCAGAAGTTGTTAGCTCTGCGTCCCACGGCCAGGTCATTTACATGTCGGGTTATACCGAGAATGCCATTGGCCATAACGGCATGCTGGACCAGGGCATCACCCTGCTCCAAAAGCCCTTCACGCTGCCCTCGCTCAAAGAAAAAGTGCGGGCAGTACTCGACTCCGCAACGCTCCTCAGGAGGTCGCAATGTCCAGTCGTGCAATACCGCAGGCTCCGGCTCCGGGATCTCGAGAGAAACTCTCGACGTTCCGCGCGCAACGCTTCAACCTTCACCTCCCCTTGCGCCTTATCGTCCGGTGGGCGAACAAAGCTGGCGTAAAGGGACCACGGAAAACATCAGCCGCTCCGGCATGTTGTTTCATGCCGAAGAAGACCTTCAACCGAACATGCAACTTGAAATCAACCTGGTCTTGCCCGTTGAGATCGCCGGACTCGCCGCCACCGAAGTTGTGTGTCGCGGAGAAGTCGTCCGTACCGTGGAGACCCCAGGCTCCAAGGTCATGCCGGACACTGGCAGCCAAGATTCTGCAGTATCACTTTCAGCACGGATCGCGCGTGTCCCGAGGCTTGATCTGCATACCCCGCGACGGATTCCCGTCGCAGCGGCCTTGACCAGAGTTCTAGGAACGGACGAGCATCACCGCTCGTCCGTTTCGCTTTTTATGGGTGATTTGTTTGTGATGGCGTGAACATGTCGGGAGTCAGACCTGCGTGGCGAGCAACTAGTTCGTGGCACGGTTGAGGATCGTGAGCCGCAGGTTAGCGCCCAAACTGCGGGCGCGAACCTGGGGCACCGAGATCATTCTGACACTTGTCCTTCTTGAAGCGCCGCGTTGGAAACCTGCACCCGCACTTCCCTCCACCTTCTCTGCCATCCGCGTACTTCAGGTCTTCGACTCCCCTTACCGGTGACGGCTGAAATCGGATAGAGCTTCAGTTTCTTCCGCGTGCAATAGCGTTTCAACTTGGCGAGCTTGTCGGCGTTCGCAACGTCGATTTTGGACGCGACCATGATCACGGGTTTCGTCTCAAGGCCAGCGCCAAAGCTTTCCAGTTCTCCGGTAATCACCTCCACGTCCTTCACTGGATCTGGACGCCCGCTGGCGTCTGACACGTCCACGACGTTACGAAGCAACCGCGTACGCTCAATGTGTCGAAGGAATTGGGTCTCCGAGCCCGGCGCCAGTGTGCGCGCCTTCAATTAATCCGGGGATGTCGGCTACGACGAAACTCGATTTCGTCTCTTGTCGCCGACAACGACCACTCCGAGGTTCGGTTGTAGGGTCGTGAAGGGATAATCCGCAATCTTTGGCCGGGCCGCCGAGATGCGTGAAAATCGGCGTCGATTTGCCGACATTCGGGAAGCCAACAATCCCAACATCCGCCAGCAATTTCAACTCAAGTTTGAACGTCCTTTCTTCTCCCGGATGTCCGTCCCTCATGCTTCGCGCGGCGCCTGATGCACTGAGGTTGCAAAGCGCGCATTTCCGCGTCCTCCGCGACCGCCACGGGCAATCACCACGCTTTCATCGGCTCGCGAGAAGTCATGAACTTTCTCGCCCGTATCTGCGTCGATCACGATGGTGCCAACGGGGACTTTCAGCGTGACGCTCTCGCCGTCCTCGCCGGTCTTGTTCGAGCCTTCTGCCGTGACGTCCTCGTTGCGCCTTGTATTCCGGATTGAACCGGAAATGGACGAGCGTATTGTGGCGCTCACTCGACTCCATGATGACGTCGCCGCCTCTGCCGCCATCGCCGCCGGAAGGCCCGCCGCGCGGAACAAACTTCTCCCGCCGGAACGCCATGCCAGCCATTGCCGCCGTCTCCCGCCTTAATCCGGATTGTGGCTTCATCGATGAACAACAAGAGGGTCTCTAGCTAACGGTGCCAGGGTTCCCGAAAAGCGAAAACCGCACAGAACACGACGTATGGACTATCAACCTATTGAGTATATCGAGGGAAGGGCGAAACTACTTTCCCAGTGTTTCTGAGCAGTTTAATGAAAGGCGGATGTTCTGGGTTCATGCCGAAGTCAGCACGCGTCCAATAGCTGTACCCCGCGAAAATGTGAGCGACACCCTCATCCCAAGTCCTGAGTTTCCGGCGGCGGATGAAAGTACCCAAGCTCAAGGGCGAGAATGAGCAGCAGAAAAATGGCTCCGCCGAACTGCAGACGCCAACGCGCTCGATCAGAGAGTTCCACGGTGGTGAAGAGTCTACGCAGATAGAGACGAAAATATCTAGCGATGCGTAAGCGCCTGAGGAAGAATGAAGCCGGTGGATGCCCAAGGAGCCCTTGGCTCTGCGCGTTCTGCCGCTAGAAATTTTGCGCGAAGACGGCTATTACTTCGCTGCACGACTTCCATCGGCTCGATCAGCGACGAACTTGCCGAGACGATCCGCGATCGACGAACTTGATGCGTCCGGTGATCTTCGCGAACAAGGTGTCGTCCTTGCCGCGGCCAACGTTCAGCCCCGGCTTCACGCGCAGTGCCGCGCTGGCGCACGATGATCGTTCCGCCAGGCACGACGCTGCCCGCCGAAAGCCTTAAAGCCAAGTCGCTGCGCGTTAGAGTCGCGCCCATTTCGTGAACTTCCTAATCCCACTTTATGTGCCATAAATAGTTCTCAAACAGTTCTCAGTTCTCGGTTGTCAGTTCTCAGTCCCTTTATCGGCCTCATTTCTTTTTCTTCGGTGCGGCCTTCTTGGCTGCGGCTTTCTTTGCCGGAGCCTTCTTCTTGGCGGCCTTCGGAGCAGCTTGTTTGGCTTCGCCTTCTGGCGCGGCCTTTTTCACCTTGGGTTCTTTCTGGGAAGCTCGGGAGCTTTGGAACGACTCGTCCATCGGCCGCAATCTCAGTAATGCGGACGGCAGTGTAATCCTGGCGATGTCCACGGGCTTCTTTGTATTGTTTCTTGCGCTTGTAGTGGAAAACGAGATCTTTGCGCCGCGTCCTTCTTCGACGACCTGACCGACCACGCGCGCGTCCGAAGGACGCCCAACCGCGCCATCGCCAGCCGAAACCGGCCAGCACATCGCTGAATTCGACTTTGCCGTCGGTGCCTGTGCTTAGTTTTTCCAGACGAACCACGTCTCCGGGCGCCACACGGTACTGCTTGCCACCGGCGCGGATGACCGCGTACATAATGCCTCCAGGAACTCAAGTCGCCACGCACACTTGCGCGGCAGGGGATATCTGAAATCGTTTTGCTTGCTGTGTCGTCCGGCTCTCAGTCCAGATTGCGGGCGCTCCCCAGAACGGGTCCGCAAGTACAGGCAAACTCAACTATTTTAGCGTGAGGCGTGGAAATTGGTCAAACAAAAGCATTTCCAACTGACGATTGACAATGGCCGATTGAAAATCCAACTCGCCCAAGCGCCTAAACCCATGTCATTTCGGCCGAAGGGAGAAATGCGCTCTCGTGCTGGAGTAAGAAGTACCTGGCCTTCCGGACATTGCAACCCCTGGCCCATTTCAATCCATGCGTGTCCTTTGCCCCTTCGGGTCTTTTGTGCGAGAATCTCAGCCCGACTGGGAGGAAAGTCAATGCAGAAGCGCCTTTCGACGATTGTTACATGCGTTCTGATGCTCGCTATCGCAAGCTTTGCCGCCGACAAAAACCCGCAGCCAAAGAAAACCACCGGCGGCCCCGACAAAGCCTACTTACAGAAAAGTATGGGATGGATGGGCTGGCACTCGACGGCAGCAAGCAAGCCGAGTTTTATGCGAACGGGCCCGCATCTCTACTTCGACCTCGCGCCCCTGAAATACGCGAGCTGGGATGAATACTCAAGGCAGGAGTCGCCAAACTACTTCGGACGAATACAAATCAGCAACGCTCACCGTCAATGATGACGCCGAGATTCACGCCGTCGGGGATACCGCCTGCGGTCGCCTCGACCGTCAAAGCCGACATGATGAAAAAAGACGGCAAGCGTGAAATGGCGCGACGTTCCGCTGGACCGCGATTTTTGAAAAGCACTGACGGCAAATGGCTCATCGTCCACGAGCATGTTTCGGAACCGATGTCGTAAGCGAAGTGTGGAGCCAGTGAATGAGGACGGGCGTTCGCGCCCGTCTCTACCATCGCAATTGGCCTCGAAATTCGGCAACGCAAAGCGATACGATCGCCGCAGGCGAGCAGATTCCTTCCTCGGTCGGAATGACAATTCACTCCGGAATGGCATTCGGAAGTGGCCGAACCTCGGGCAGCTGGGATTTGCGAGGAACGTCAAAGCGCCGACTACCGATACGCCTCTCCAGAAAATGTAAATCGTCATCGTAGTGCCCACCACGATCACAAACGTTCGCACGACCCACTGCGGCAATTTCTGCGCGTAGTGCGCGCCAAAGTATCCACCGATCAGCGCACCGGCGATCATCACCGCCGCCCTGTTTCCAATACACCGCGCGGTTCACAATGAAGGCGCGACGACCGCGACGCCGTTGATCACGCTGCCGAGCACGCTCTTCAAAGCGTTCATCGCGTGGAATGTCGGTCATTCCGATCGCGGCCAACATGGCGAGATCTCATGATCCCCAGCGCCGCCGCCAAAGTATCCACCGTAGACCGCGAGCGAGACCAATTCGAAGGTTGATGCGCCCACAATGGCGGCGGTTGAGGCGTCGTAGCTCGATGTTCGCGCGGAACAGCCCAGTCAATATTTGTTCCGAAGACAAACAACAGCGTCGCGCCCAACATAAGCCACGGGAGAATTCGCAGGAAGGTGTGAGCGGGAGTGCGCAAAAGAAGAAATGCGCCGATCAGACCGCCGAGGACGCTCGCTCGCCGGCGAGCGGGATCATTACGCGCCGCGAAATGTCCAGCCGCTCTCGATATGCTCCACCGCTGGCCGTTACGCCGAACCAGAGAGCAATCGTCTGGGTGGCATTGGCGGGAATCGGAGGGACGCCGGTAAACAGCAGCGCGGGAAAGGCGATAAAACCGCCGCCGCCAGCGACAGCATTGAGCGCGCCGCCCATCACGCCGGCGACAAACAGCACTGCGATGGTGTGGAGGTCCAAATATCAGATGTATCACAACGCGCTTGCCAGGTAGAGGAGCGGCGACGGACAGGTGTCTTGTTATGAACTGCCAACGTTTTCGATGGCGGGCCGTCAGAAGAGTAGGGGGACTGCATGATCCGACTTCTGCCTGTTCTGCTAATTTGCTTATCCGCGAACTTTTCCACGAACTGAGTCTCACGAGTTTCGCGCAACAAGCGACCACACCTGCTGTTCAGCCTCCAGAATCCATGCGAGGCGCCAGAGCAAAAGCAACTCAATTTCTGGGTCGGCGAATGGACAGCGGAGTGGCCGGGCGCGAAAGAAGGAGAAGTCCAGAAAGGGTCGAACAGCATCACACGCATACTCGATGGCTGCATCTTGCAGGAAACTTTCGATGGTGGAAAAGCACAGCCCGCTTCGCGGCCACAGCGTCTCCAGTGTTCGACATGCAATCCGGTAAAGTGGAAGCAGACCTGGGTCGATAATCAGGGGTCTTATCTGGATTTCGTTGGCGCGAATTCAAGCGACGGACAAATGATCCTCGGGCGCGAATTTCGAAAGGCCGACGGAACAAAGATCATGCAGCGCATGGTATTCAAGAACATCACTCCTAATTCTTTCATGACTGGAGTTGGGAAGCCTCAAAGGACGGCGGGAAGACCTTGGCAAGTCCAGTGGCCGATCGACGTACACGCGCAAGAGCTTAGGGCTCGAGGCGGGCAGTTCGGCGCGGATGTTGCTGGGAAGGCCCGGGGTCACGTTCTGACGCTGGCCGGAAGGGCCTGCCGACAGAAGCCCTGTAACCAACGATCCACTGGCCAAAAATCGACCGTTCCCCACCTGTGACCTATGTCACATCTCCCCCGTCGTGATGATAAGGGCTTTAGGCTGTCTCCAGAACGGAGACGCCATGGCGACTCAACTTCATACCGAAATCATCCCGCAAGTGGTGAGGGTTGTCCCGCCTGCGAAGCGAAAAACCTAAGGCGAAGAAGAAACTCGTCCGCCGCACTGAAGCGCGACTATTCGCAGGTCGTGCGGCGCGGTTTCCAGTTTGCTTTCCTGCTGATGAACGTCTTTCTGGGCGGCGTCTTCTACTTCTGGGTGCGCCAGTTCGGAGCCGGGAGGGCATGCCAACACTCTGTCGCGTCCCGCTGGCGTCGAGGGCTGGCTGCCGATCGCGGGGATGATGAACCTGAAGTATTTCATCCTGACGCATCAGGTGCCCGCGCTTCATCCGGCGCTGCAATGTTTCTGCTTGTGACGTTTGCTTCGATCGCGTTTCTCGTTTCGCAAGGCATTCTGCAGCTGGCTCCTGTCCGGTGGGCACGCTATTCTGGAATACCTGTGGCAAGTCGGGCACGAAGATTTTTCGCCGCAACTTTCGCATTACGCGCTGGGTCGACATTCCGTTGCGGGATTGAAATATCTGTTGCTCGGATTTTCGTGTGGGCCGTTTCCACCATGGGGCCGCAGGGCATCGTTTTCATTCATGCGCAGTCCGTACGGGATCATCGCCGACGTGAAGATGCTCAACTTCTTCCGCACACTGGGAATGGTGGGCGCGATCGTGATTGGCGTGCTGGTCGTTGCGTCTCTTCCTGGTGCAGAACTTCTGGTGCCGCTACATGTGTCCGGTACGGTGCGTTGCTCGGGCTTACGTCGCTTTTCAGCCCCGATGCGCATCCGCTCGCAATGAAAACGCTTGCATCGATTGCGCGAAGGTGCGCGAAAGCGTGCCCATCCAGCCCTGCCGGTGGACAAGCTGATCACCATCAAATCTGCCGAGTGCACGGGATGTCTCGAATGCGTAGCCGTTTGCCCGGCACAAGGCGCGCTTGCAAATGTCTCTGCCAGTTCTGAACACGGGAAGGCAGGCGAAGTCCGGCGAAGACACGGTGCTGCCAGCCTGGGCGATGGCGGCGGAATCGCCGTTTTGTTTTTCGGAATCGTAGGGTTTGCGAAAACGACAGGCTACTGGACCACAGACATCTCGCGCTCACGTATGAGCAACTCGTTCCGCACGCGAACGAAGCCCCGCCACCCGAAACGCCAGGATTATCATCAAACGCAGGGCCGGGCGTCCTCGCCCGCCCAGTACCACAGCCGCCGACTGGGCTGTCGCTCACCGAAAGCAGGTGCTTCGCTGCGCTCAGGAATGACAAGTCTGCTAAAAACCCGACTCCCGACTCCTGCCTACTTGTTCGGTCTGGCTTGCACGGGCGAGGGCGCCCGTGCTCTCCACCAAAAACAAGTAGGGGGAGTGACGGGCGCCCCGCCCGTCCACCACGATTTCCCTACTCACTTTCCCAGCTTCTTCTTCGGCGGCTTTCCGGAGCGTCTCCGCGCAAGCCGCGGCGCCCGTCGCGTCGTGCGGGGCCCAGCTTTCACCGCCTCTTGCCATTCACACTCTTCAATGAGCTTTGCAGCTTGCCCCTCGGGAGTGAACGACAACGCGAACTCCGCCAGATTCATCTGTCCGGAAGATTTCGCGGCCGTGTTCCGAAAGTTGGCCCTGCTCGCCGTAGTAGAACAGCTTGCCTTTTTCGAAGTACATCTTGCGATGCGACGAGGCCGAAATCGATCTGCCCTGGTTCAACTCTGCTTCCGATATGCCGCACTCCGGATTCATCCGCATGCGCAGTGTATGTCGTCGCCGCATTGCCCATGGTGCGCTCGCCCTCGACCGAGCGCATCCGGGCGGCGTCAGTTTCGAGAATGCTCGCGCGGATTTTGGGATCAATGCGCGCGTCAAGCCTGCACCGCACTGGCTGGCCGTCCAGCATGATGTCGCCATCGGCGCGGATGATGTTGCTCTTCGCGCTGAGCCTCACTTTCATCCTGGCCGCTCGCCGCATCCGCCATGCCCGAGTGTTTTTAGCGCAACGAAGTACGTGCCGGTCTTCCTCGTCCTTGCTTTTTGACGGTGCCCGGAGAATCGGCGCAGCTTGCCGTCGCTGAGAAATACGCCAACATCGGCGCGCATGCGGGTATCGAGGTAAGAACCCAACGGCCGAGACGACGGTGGGCGGGAGCGCTTTTCATCGACCACGCCCCCGCTCCCATCCGCGAGCGAGTTGACACGCAGTGGCTTCTTATCCGTGAACTGAACAAAGAATGCCTGGCCATTCACTTTCCCGGCGGAATAAGCACTACGGATTGCGTGATTCGGCGCAGCCTCGAGGATTGCAGATAGCCCTCCGCTTTCGCGTCGCCCGAATTGCCAAAGGTTGATCTTGACGCCCGACTCATCCCGGCCAGCGATCGTTCCCTCCAAGCGTGCTGGCGGCCCCCATTCTCGAGCAGAAATTCTGGCGCGCAGCCCGTCAGCCTGATTCGTGTGCAACGACCTTCCGATCTTCTCTGCCGCTTGCGCCCGCGCTGGATCCAGACTCCCGTCCGGTTTGGGTAAAGTTCTTGGGAGTCACCTGCAGTTTTGCGCGGACTGCGCCCACATGTTGCTTGCCCATCAGCACGCAGCTAAGCGAGGTCGCGGCCAGCACCACTTGCAATCTCCCGATCGGTTTCATGCCAACCCCACAATACTGCTCCCGCAGTGTCATTGATTTCGCCGATCATGGCAATCGGGCGAACTCCCCCGCGGGACAGTGTACACTTTTGACCAGTGCCGTGCCCTTTTACTCGCCGCCAACCCGCAATGTCTATCAAAGGGCCGCTGGAGCAACCAAGTGAAACGTCTGCTGTTTGGAGTCGTCATTCTCGCGGGAATACTCGTTCCTGCTGCAATCCGCGCAATCGACTTCTGCGCCATCCGGCAAGAAGTCTCTCACCATCGGAGCGATTTTCGCTGATGGCGGACTCACCGGACGAGCTCCGGAAACCGTGCAGCGGAGTCCCGACGGGGAGCGGCTTTCCTACGTTCAGCCAGATGATTCAGGCGATCACGGGGAACTCTGGTACGTAGATACGGCGACCGGCGAGAAGAAGGTGTCGGTGAGCGAAGCGAAAGCTGGCGCTGGGCGTGGCGCCCTCCGCCGAGCGAGATCAGAGACAGACGTACGTGAAAAAGAGCAGCGTGACCCGATATCACGTGGCGGCCTACGACGCGGGCGCCCGACTCCGAAGCATCTTACTTTTCGGATTCCAAGGGGCAGCTTTGGCTCTTACAGTCCCGACACCACGACGGGCCGTTCAACTCACTTCCTCTCCCGACCCCAGCGGCGGTCCGAAATTTTCGCCGGACGGCGCTCCGCTTCGCTTATGTGCGCAAGCACAACCTCTACGTTCAAAATGTTTCCGGCAAGGGCGACCCGAAAGCGCTCACGAAAGATACGGATGCGAATGCTGAATGGCGAAGTCGACTGGGTGTACGCGGAGGAGTTGAGCGTGCGCAGCAATTACTTCTGGTCGCCGTGACGGCCGCGACATCGTGCGTTCCTGCAAATGGACGAAACCCAAGTCCCGACATATCCCATTACCGACTGGATGCCGACTCACCCTGATGTGGAGCAGCAAAAGTATCCGAAGTCGGGCGATCTGAATCCCGCCGTGCGGCTTGGAGCTGAGCGGTCCCTGAGGCGGCAAGCGAAGTGGATTGCAGCTCACGAAAGACCCTGAGTTCCCATATTCCGCGCTTTGGCTGGATTCGCGATGGGTATCTTTGGGCCGAGGTTCTGAACCGGCAACTGGGATCAGATGGGCCTTTACTTTCATCGACGCGCGCTCCGGGAAATCGCGGAAGGTCTTGACTGAAAACGAGTCCGGAAGCGTGGGTGAACGTAAGCGACGACTTCCGCGTAACGAAATCTGGGCGACAAAGTTTCTGTGGGTCGAGCTGGCGCGACGGGCACACGCACTTCGTATCTATACAGCTTCGATAAGTCCGATCCCCTTGCCGCAGACGCGAAACTTGAACTGCAACTCGAGAAAGGCGATTACGAGGTTCTGCAGGTCGATGGCCTGGACGATGCCAGCGGCACGGTGTTCTTCACATCGAACCATGGGAGATCCAAGGCAGACGCAATTATTCTCGGTAAAAGTCGATCGGCTCAGGAATGACGCGCGCAGCTCTCGAAGGATGAAGGGTGTGCATGGCGGGAGTCTCCGACGACGGCAGGTACTACACGGATGGTTATTCGAGGACCAATCAAGCTCCGAGCATGTCATTTGCGCGTCCGGCGGAACGTGTCAGAGAAAATCTGCGGAAGGACGCAGCCTTGCCGATTATGGCCTCGTGGAGCCGAAGTATCACGGAGTTCGAGGCCGACGACGGAACAGTGCCGTATGGATTTCTTCTGCTCCCTCCGAATCCGACAGGCCGCGTTACCTTTAGTCGTCGACATCTATGGGGTCCGGCAGGGCAGGACGGTGACCAAGGCCTGGGAAGGTTCGGACGGGCCTCTTTCATCAGCTGCTGCTCAATCAGGGCTATGCAATTCTTTTCTCTGTCGACAACCGAGGCACACCCAATCGCGGACGTAAGTTCCGGTGCCGCCATCCGCCACCAGTTCGGCGGAGCTCGGGTTGAAAGATCAGCTCACCGCGCTGGACCAGCTACTCCGCAGCTTCCGCTGCTCGATCCGGAATCGCATCGGCATCTGGGGATGGTCGAACGGCGCCTCGATGACGCTCTGCGCTCCCAGAGCGCACTCGGAGCGGTACAAGGCAGGAATCGCGGTTGCCCCGGTGGCCAGTTGGCGGGACTACGACTCGATCTACACCGAGCGGTATCTGGGACTGGTGAAGGATAATTTGATCGGCTACGACGATTCGATCCACAAAAGCAGCAGCCAAACTGCACGAGGTCGCTCCTGTTAGCCCACGGAACCAGCGACGACAACGTACACCTGCGGAACTCGATCCAAATGATTGATGCGTTCATCAAAGAGGGCAAAGCAGTTTCTGGCTGATGCTCTATCCGAACAAGACCCACGGCATCGCCGGCAGTGCCGCGCGCGATCACGCCTGTTCCACATGATGCAAGGATCGTTGGGACAAGGAATTGAAGTAGACAGCTGACAGCTAGTCGGCCATCAGCCGTCAGGAAACCCGCCAGAGTTTTGTCATCCGACCCGAAGGGAGGAATCCGCCTCCTCGGCGGACGGCAGCGCTCGTGGCCAACGCCATGCCGTCGCCAGCGAGAGCAGATTCCTCGCCGCGCTCGGAATGACAATTCGTCCGGAGATGGACGAAAACTAAAATGGAACGAGCAAAGTGGCTACGAGCTACTGGCTGCTGGCTATTGGCTACTAGCCACTGAGAGCGGGGCGAGAACTGATTGTGAAATGCTGAGATTCCCTATCCCTCGGCGATTTCGAACTTACGACCTTCTCCGACGGGACTTATCCGATCGATGGTGGCGCCTTCTTTGGTGTGGTACCGAAGGTCATGTGGTCGAAGCGGCTGGCCCCCTGATGAACGCAACTTCATCACAGCCGGATTGAACTCGCTCCTCATTCGCACGGGCGACCAGCAACGTACCGTCGAGACTGGGAATGGGGAACAAACCTTCCGAGCGCATGATCGGGCGGTGCACGGTCAACCTGCGCAGTTACTCGACAAGATGGCGAGCAGCCGGGGTCTCTCCCGAAGACATCGACATCGTCATCAACACGCATCTGCACTTCGACCATTGCGGCTGCTGAACACGATTCGGAAAGGCGACCAAGTCGTCGCGACGTTTCCCAAAGCGACGTACCGCGCTCCCGAGGGCGAGAGGGAGCATCGGGCGACTGCAACCGGAGCGGGACGCCGTCAGCTACATTAGCGCGAATCCACGATCCGCTGATTGCTTCAGGTCAGATGGTAGCTGCTGCGCGGCGACCAGGAAATTGTTCCTGGGATCTCCGTGCAAGTGTTTCCAGGCCACACCGCAAACATGCAAGCCGTTGTCGTGAAGCGGCGGCAAGACGGCGTGCTACATCTCTGACCTCATCCCAACGACCGCGCACATTGATCTTGCGTGGGTCATGTCTCCTGACCCCTCGACCCGGTGCAGACGATCGCGAGCCGGAAGCGCTACTACGCAACCGCCCTGCCCGAAAAATGGATGACCGTGTTTTACGCATGATGACGCGAGGCCTTGGGGATATATCGAGTGAAGAAGGCGGGCAGGCTGGTGGTTTGCGATGTCAAGGGCTGACCCTACCCCTCTTGCTTGCCCTTGGTGTGCTCGCGCTCTGGCGTTCGGCATCGCCGGCAGATAGCGGATTCCTCCCTGCCGCTCGGAATGACAATTTAGAAGGGAGCGGGGTGGAACCTTAGTACGAAGAGGGTGTTGGAAACGTTGATCTCGCCGGATCGGGCACGCCCGCGCCTGACGCGACACAAAGCCGCGCCTCGAAGAACTCTTCGATCGGCGCGAGAATTTCCGGCGCGCTCTTTGATTCGTAGATCTGTTTTCGCAGCGCGGCCCGCCTGGCACGCCGTGCGTAAACCAGGACGCGAACTGCTTCATCTTTCCTTCCGCATCCGGGAAGCCTTCAGCGATCAGCATGCTGAAGTAGGTCCGGATCATCTGGTATCGATCGGCCTCCGGTTGGTTGATCGTACGAACCGCGAGTGATGTATTGCGCGATCTGACGGAAGATCCAAGGATTCGACGGTGCCATGCGGCCGATCATCACGCATCACATCCTGCCGGCGTGACCATCGCGCACGCGTCTTCAGGCGAGCGGATGTCGCCGTTGCCGATCACCGGGATCTTCACGGCCTGTTTAATGGCGGAGATCCACTCAGCGCGCATTGCCGCTATAGCCCTGTTCGCGAGTGCGCGCGTGCAGCGCGACGGCCGCGAGGCCGCAGTCTTCAGCCATCTTGGCGAGCATCGACGGCATGACGATTTCGTTATCGCTCCATCCGGCGCGGAACTTCACGGTGAAAGGGATGGTCACTGCAGCGGCGGACTTTCTTGAAAATCTCGCCAATCAGCGGCAGGTCGCGTAGCAATCCTGAACCGCCATTGCACTTCACGACTTTCTTCGCAGGGCATCCGAGATTCAGATCCACCAGGTCGAAGCCAAGGTCTTCCACCATGCGCGCGGCGTCGGCCATGACTTGAGGGTTTGATCCGAAAAGTTGCGCGGAGATGGGGGTGTTCGTCTTCGTAGAAATGCAGGTAGCGTTTGGCTTTCTTGTCTTTTCCGCGGAGCACTCCGTCGGCCGACGTGAACTCGGTCATGATGAGTCCGCACCGCTGAGATTTCGAATGAAACGACGGAATACGGTGTCTGTCACGCCAGCCATGGGCGCGAGCACGGTGGCCGGGCGATCTCAACGCCGCCGATGGAGAGGCGTGGCGCGGCGAGGCTAGATCCACGGACCAGAGCTGTCTCCTAGCGCCGTCCAAAGCCCGAGAAACCGCCCGGATTCTCGAAATGTTTGCGCACAGGTTTATTTTAACCGCGCCCGTCTCGAATCACGCTGATGGCCATCCGACGTTACCAGTCCCGGACCCTTCCGAGGCGTAATCCGCATGGACTTCGCCGAAGTGCCCTGGCGCAATCGCAGAGTTCCTCGCGCCGCCGAGCTTCATCAATACTGAGCAGGATCAGAACGAATCCAATTGCGGCGCTCAAGGCACCGGAGATAATCGCCGTTCCTAGGATCGCCAACAGCAATCCGCTGTAAATCGGGTGACGAACGATTCGATAAGGCCTAGGACGACAAGTTCCTGCCTGGCTCCGATGGTTACGCGTGCTGCCCAGTTGGCGCCAAGCTCGCGACGCGCCCAATTGCGAAGGCCAGACCCGTGATCTGGATGGCAAGCCCGAGGAGCAGTGAAAGTCGCGACGCGGCCCACAAACGGAGCCCGCGGTATGGGATTGGAATGCGGCTGAACAACAATCCAAAACCGATCACCATCGTGGTGAGATAGACGAGACGACCGATGAGGGCCTCGTGCTTGGCAGCGGGCGCTTCTACCGGTGATCGCGTACACGTCGGCGGGCGGAGACCATCCAGAAGACGAACCACGCGGCCCATAGCGTCGCGGAAATATTCATGCGTTCGGCCTTCCCGTGGCGGGAAGAGAAAGCCCCCGCCGAAGCGAGGGCTTGGATTACTGATCGGATCGACGAAGACGGTTCTCCGCTTCTTCGCGGTTTCCGTCTTTCGCAGCGTCTGCCTTGGCAGCGTCCGATTTTGGCGTATTTGCGGCGGAAACGCTCGACGCGGCCAGCGGTATCCAGCAGCTTCTGCTTGCCCGTAAAGAACGGGCAGGCAGGCGCGCGCAGATTTCAACGCTGATGTCGCCCTTGTGGGTCGAGCGGGTGGTAAAGGCGTTGCCGCATGCACAATGCGCGCACTTCACTATGTAAGCGGGATGAATGGAGGGTTTCATGATTATTCAGGACCTCGAGTGCAACCTCTTTCGATTCTACTAGAGAGGGGGAAGGATTCATCAAGGCTGTGAGAGATTGAGCCACGGATTGCACGGATGAACACGGATACGACGTGATTGCTTGTCTCTTGACCTTCATCAGCTTGCTCGTTCCCAACTCTTGATCCGTGCTGATCCGTGTAGATCTTGTGGTGCACTGTTGGCCTTAAAACACTTGGCCCACGGATTGCACGGATGAACACGGATACGACGCGATTGCTTGTCTCTTGACCTTCATCAGCTTGCTCGTTCCCAGCTCTCGATCCGTGCTGATCCGTGTAGATCTGTGGTGCACCGTTTGCCAAAACACTTGGGCCGCGGATGGCACGGATGAACATGGATACGACGTGATCTGCTTGTCTCTTGACCTTCATCTGCTTGCTCGTTCCCAACTTTGATCCGTGCTGATCCGCGTAAATCTGTGGCGCACTGTTGGCCAAAATGAAAACGCTTGCGGGGCTGACCCCCTGCCGTTGAGACCGATCAAGGGAAAGTTGCTTTCCCTTTGTTGACTGCTTTTTTGAGTTCGGCCCCGGGCGTAAATTTTGCGACTCTCCGGGCAGCGATTTTAATAGTTGCTCCGGTCTGCGCAGTTGCGTCCGGTTTCCTGAGGCCTTCCTCTGTGACACTGAGAAGTGTGCCGAAACCCTATCAACGCGACCCGGTCTCCCGCTTTGAGGGCAGCGGTAACACTGTCCACGGCGGTGTCGATCGCGGTCGATCGCCCGACGCCTTGCTGATGTTGCAGGCGCGCCCGCGGATCCGGTCAACGAGATCGGCTTTGTTCATTGTCTCTCCTGTAGGCGGCAGCTTCTTTGGTCCTCCAACTATGCTGGGGGAGACAGAAAGCTAAGTTAAAAGTGGAAACCCGGCGGCAGCTATTGTGCCCCGACTTTCAGGGATGTCAAGCTGAAATGCTTGCTGGATGGCCCGTTCGGGCTACGCAGAAACTACTTAGGCAATTTCCGCGATTGTGCAGCGCGTTTCTGTTGAAGAGCACTTCCTGTACGATTTTCTTATCTGCAAAGAGATGTTTTTAAGCCAGATGATTTCTTCGCAAGGATCGCGTTGCCTCGCACCCGCGCTATTTGGCGGCTTCCAGCGTGCTGTGCGGCTTTCCGCGTTCGATCGAGGATGCAACGAAGCGCCGCTGATCGTAGTCACAAAAGCAACGTCGAGCGATCTCCACCTTCATCGTCGCTTTTGCGTGTTGAGGGGAGCGCATCAAGATTCTCAACAGCGATCGTGGATCCATGACGCTCGTTGCTTGCCTCGCTTCTCTCTAAGAACGGCCTGATCGCCTTTGCTTGCTCGATCGCAGCAACTTACCGCCAGCACTCTGAGAACGCCCTCCGAACGCAGACCATCGACGTGGACCACGGCAATCGCTTCCCCTCGCTTTGCCTTTTTGCCCTTTTTCGTCGGTTGCCCCCATACGCCGTCCCAGCGAGAAGTTCGCGATGTTGACTTTGTTGCTTGCCAAGAATTGTGCCGACCTGCCCGATCACGTGCCGGGCACGTCGCGGTTCCGCATATAGATCAGAGTTGCGTTCCAGCCAGGGCTTCTACACGTCGATACCATCAACGTTCAGTAATCGCCGGAGCGTGTTTGTGCAGCACGGCGCCTGTGACCAGATGTTCGTCCGTAGAGGTCTTCAGCAGGATCGACAACACGCTGCCCGCGCCGCCGCCCGGCTGTTTCGGTTTGCAGTGGACTCGATCACGCGCAATCCGCGCGAAGCGGCAACTGAGGCCGCGCGTTACGACGAGGTTCGCCTTTTCATCCAGGCCCTGGTTCAAAATTCCCTTTGATCGCGGCGTCTTCGACTCAGCCCGGTTTTCCATTCCCAATGTGTCCGCTGTAGCGCACTGAAATTTCTTCCAGGGGTTCCTTCCCTTACCTGCGAGAGGAACGAACCCAAACGCTCGGCGAGTTCGATGTAGGGCTGCATCTCCGCGTATTCTTCATGCGAAACGGACGGGACGTTGACCGCATTCCTGAAAAACACCGTGCTTCAGATACTCCTTCACCTGGAGGGCAATCTGGTAACCAACAGCTTCACGAACACCGTCGAGCCGCCTTCGTGAGGCGTGAGGATGACATTGTCCAGCGCGGCCAAGGGCGAATTCTTCAACAGTTCTTCCGTGAACACATCGAGCGCCGCCCCTGCCAGATGTCCAGCTTTCAAGGCTTGCGCCAGGTCGGACTCTTTCACCAGTTCGCCGCGCGCGCTCAGTTCACCAACCACGCGCGCCTTTCTTCATCGTGCAGATCCGATTCCGAGTTGATCATCCCGAAGGTCTGCGGGAGTGAGCCGACATGGAGAGTCAGGTAGTCCGCTGCCGCAGACACTTCTTCC
>ERZ1370068.5536-contig-4559_pt1 | contig 56261 bp, 89 predicted proteins | sample MGYA00561227_ERZ1370068 | MGnify/ENA primary metagenome ERZ1370068 (study PRJEB38410, sample SAMEA6850437) | metagenome | study: Metagenomic assessment of the ecological functions of the soil: analysis of the soil microbiota associated with the... | reverse complement strand
CAGTTACGTATTGCTCCTGAGTGCCTATGTAGGTCGTGCCGTCGGGTGCGAACTCGATATCGAAGACACTGATGCCGTCCAGAGCTGGCACCTCCGACCACGTGTTACCTCCATCACTGGAACGGTAAAGCGTGCCGCCGAAGCTGCCACCTGGCGCGAGGCCGGCTAGTACTATGTTGGCATCCAGAGTCGAGGCTGCGACATCGAACACGTCCCCACCCGGCGGACCAAGTGAGACCCAAGCGCCACTTCCGGCAGGCCTTTCGCCTTGATGTCTTGCAGGCACGGCAGGTCCGGGTTTGATGCCGTTGGCGCGATTTCCCTTTTCGTCCAGATAGCGGTACGGGTTGTCCCTGGGCGTCGCGTTCTTTGAGTTTGGCTGGGCGTTAGCGGTAGCCGCCGCTGTTTGCGGAGAACTCATTGATTGCTTTGTGTCGCCAGTCCCTTTCGAGATGGCACCTAAGCCAACGAGCGCAAGAGAAACGCTTAGTAACGCAAAAACAGGCTGATTAAAAGACGGCGGTTAGAAAAGGCGAATTGAGAGCTTGGATATGTGTTTCATCGGTTAGATTGCGGTTGATGACGTGTTAGCGGCGCCAACTGCGGAGGAGTCGGGCGAGGTCTCGGGGTTGGACGAGATCTTGGTGTCGGCGTAGGCCTTGGAGCGTTCGGTCGGTGTAGTGCTGGTTGGTGTCGGACTAGGAGTTGGCGATGGTTCGCCGCCATTTGTTGTCCGAAGAATAGTGCCGCCATCGCCGACCGTGATGCCTGTCAACGCGTCGCTGGCAAACGAGATATCGTGGAGGTTTGCAGAACTTCCGCTTGTCTGATCAGTCCAGGTAGTTCCGGTATCGGTGGTGTGCAGGATTCGGCCGACTGCGCCAACGGCAAACCCGCTGGCCGCCGTTGGGAAAGCGACGCCTTCTATCGCCTGATCGAAGAATAACGTTGACCAATTCATCCCGGCATCGGTGGTTCTTGCAATTGCACCCCTCCCGTCAAAAACGCTTCCTGAAACAACACCGGTGTTTTGATCGAAGAAAAACACATCATTAGCGCCGCCCTCGTTGCCGTCGAAGTAAGAAGGTCTGAAAAGCCCAACTGGCGCCGCCATCCGTGGTAGTGCCAACCAACGCTGCGAAAGATCGAATTCTGTCCCGCAACAAACCCGGTGGTCGCGACTCAGCATCTGAGCGCCCGGGAATCCGCCGCCGAAGAATCCACTCTGGCTGATCTGCCACGACGCTCCTGAGTCGGTTGAGTAAAGAATATCTTGCGAGTCCCCTCCGCAGATCCCGTTTGTCCCGTTAAATGAAACTGATCTAAGAGTATCCTCACGCCGCTGGCAATGCTTTGCCAGGCGGCCCCTCCGTCAGTTGTGCGAAGAATTGTGCCGCTGTCGCCGACAGCGACTCCTTCATTGGGATCAAGAAAATAAACGCCGTGCAAGGCGTTGCTTGTCCCCGATGTAAGCGGCGTCCAAGTCGCTCCGGCGTCAGTGCTTTTCAGAATCGTGCCCGTATCTCCCACAACGAAACCTGTTCCAGAATCAAGGAGAATCAGCGCCGTTTAGATTGCTGGTCGTTCCCGAATCAGCCGGAGACCATTGCCCAAAAACGCTCAAGCTTGAGAAGAAAGATAAGTAGGAACGAAAGATGAATTGACCCAGATTCTAGACATGAGTTACCTCCGGTTAAGTTCCCAGCCCGCTTGAAGCGCATCCGCCGTCCCATATTGCTAGCGACAACATTGGGCAAATCAAATTCTCAGATTTCGAAGCTCGTAAAACCAGACTCTGCAATGCGATCCTGGATCGAACTACGGTGACGGCCGTTCCACCGCGAGGCATAGGCGAAGAAATCTCTAGCGATGGCACCCTGTTCTGACCATCGGCACGACCTGCGGATATAACCAAGCGCCGATCATGTCACGTGAAGCTACCGCGGTCGACGTCCGGCGACGCATGAGAGTCGAGTCATGAGATTACCGCTCGATTAGGACAAGACCGGTGGCGTCTGACGCCATTGGAGGCGTTGGGCGCGGCGGCGACTCGGGCGAGGCCTGGGCGATCGGCGTAGGTCTGGGTGTCGGAGTTACGGACGGCGTAGATGTTGGCGTTGGTGTCTGTGTCGCGGTTGCCGTCGGAGTCGGCGCTGGCGTTGCGCCGCCGCACAATCCGGAAACGGTCATCGTATAAGAGGGACAACCTGCGCCTGCGGTAACTTCGCTTACTACGAGCACGAACGTCTGGCCGTCTTCGATGTTAAACGAGAACGGTGTCGTGTTACCTGGAACCGGGCTCTGCCCTTCGTCTGCTATCCAGTTGGTGCAGATGTTATTTGGATCAAACGTTCCCAGGTAAGCAGCCGTAAAGATGAAATTGCTACCCTGGCAGTCGGTATTGATATCGACTGTCACGCATTGAGTGGAGCCGGTCGTGTTTGTGAACGTGTAGGCATCGTAATGGATCGCTCCAGCGGCAACGGTAAAACATGTACCGGCACAGGCGCAGAAATCCGGAAAACCGTCGCGGAAAAGGCGATCAGTTTGTGTGGGATCAGTATTGTCGATGTTTCCAGCAATCACGGTCGGTGGGCAGGACGGCGTCGCAGTCGGGCTGGGCGTGGGCGTCGGCGTGCCCCCACCGCCTGTGCAGCTGCCATTGACGTTAAACACGTAGTGCATGGGACCAAGAAAGCACTCCACAGGCGACGGAACCGGGTTGCCGCAATCTGGCGCGCTGAGGTAGCTAAGCCCGGTCTCGAGGTCTGGGTTCGACCCGATGATGAAGAAATTGTGCTCAGCGGTTTGATCCGGCGACAGCACTTCCATCACCAACTCAAGCGTCCCCGCAGGCACGGTCGTTGTTAAAGGCAGGTTGAATATGGTGAGCTCCTGATTCGGGACGCGGATTTCGCCTGAGCTGGCCAGCAAGTTCGATTGCCAATCGCCGTCCGGGAACGGGGAACCGTGGTTGGCGTAGAGATTGACTGTCAGCGGCTGGTCGGTGCCAAACAGGGATTCAGCTTGCTCGATCCCGAACTCGACCGACGTGACATCGTAGGCCTGACCACCCGTGAACGTATCCATATTAAATGCGCGCCAGTAATGGTTCTCCAAAGTGCCAAGGCCCGGGTCGCTGCACGCTAGTGCACCCGTAACGATCGCCTGGCTTGTTGATTGGGTGATCGTTGAGGGACAGGTCCCTGAAGGTTGGTGTGGACGAAGCCGATGTATGTTTGAAGCTTCAGGCGGCGCGGAATGAGGGAGCAGGTCTTTAAAGTTATGGAATCCTCTCGACGATGGCGACGCAGGTTGCTTCGGCCGGACATCGTAACGAAGAAGTTGTGCCTGGTGGCCGTCGGTAGTCTGCGGTTTGTTCGCAGTGCTACTACGTTTAAGAGGCGGCATCTTTGTGCCACGCAAGCTTTGTTTAGTTTGGTTGTCGGCGTCACTGCCCGGTTGACCAAACGCCCGGGGTAGCAGCGGGATGGCCAGTGAAACTGAAATAACGAAAATGGCAGCAACCCAACGGGCCGCGCTGTTGCGTGAAGGCGAGGGCGGACGACTGTGGGTCTTGATGGTTTTGCCAGCTCTTTCAATCATTTTGGGATTCTCCTGTAATTGCTTAACCTAATGAACACCAATGGCGCTAAGGCCGAGGTCGCGGGGTTGGGCGCGGCCTGGGTGATGGTGCAGGCCTGGGTGTTGGCGTTGCAGTAGGCGCAGGCGTCGGCGTTGGCGTCACCGAAGGCGTCACAGTCGGTGTAGGCGTAGGCGTCGCGGTCTCCACGTACGCTGATTGTTGTGTAGTCATAGTCGGTGCCCGCGCCGGTGCTGTAGCCCGCAATTGCAACGTTGTGGGTTATTATCGACGGCGATGGCATAGGCGCCGTCAGAGCTGTGACCAGGCCCATCGATACGCTGTGCCCACTGTTCGATCCCATTCGTATCGTATTTTACCGTAGCAGAGTCACCGGCACCGCCGCTGAAGACGAAGCCCGTAACGTATGCGCTTGCGGTGTCGTCTAATGCAATGGATATGAACACGCCGCCGCTCGCGTCAGGACCGTTAAATGAAGCGGTCCATAAAAGATCGCCTGCCGCTGAATACTTAAGAGTAACGCACTCAAGCCCTGTTGCTATAGTGTGATTACCTGTGACGTAGGCGTTGCCATCGGCATCGACAGCGATGGCTTGGCCTGCGTCATAACCATGGGCCGGGCCATCGTAATGCCGAACCCAAATCTCATCTCCATTCGGAGCGTATTTGATCGTGGTGATGTCATTGTCAGAACCGGTTTCCACGCTTTGACCGGCAACATAAACGTTGCCTGAACCATCGAGCGCGAGCCAGTAAGCGTAATCATTGTCGTCTGCGCTGCCGTTGTATCGCTTGACCCACAGCTCGTTTCCATCCGGGTCGTATTTGATCGTAGTCATATCGTGCAAGTTATTTGCGCCGCCGCTCCAACCGGTGATGTAGGAATTCCCGTCGCTATCAACGACAATGTGGTTCGCATAATCGATGGAGCTGGTTGAGCCGTTGTAGGGCGTCGCCCATTGCAAGACGCCGGACGAATTGAATTTCAGAGTAATGAATTCGCCGTCGGTAAACCCGTCGCTCTCAAAGCCTGTGGTAAAGACGTTGCCTTGATTGTCCACAGCGATGGAATAGGCATAAGCGCTATAATTGGTGATCGGGCTGGTCCAGCGTTGCGTCCATACACGAGTTTCCGTTCGCTGTCATATTTCGAGAACGAAAATATCGAATGTCGCGGGATTAGTCGCCGTTGCCGAAGCCCGCGACATAGGCGTTGCCACTCGGGTCGAGAGTGAGCGCGTAACCGTAATCTGTGCCGGTAGCAGATCCAGCGTAGGTATTTTCCCAAAGAAGATCGCCCGTTCGAGGAGAATACTTTACTGTATAAGAATCGCTGATTCCCGGTGGTAGTTTCGATCCAACCAGTAACGAAAACGTTGCCAGCTGCATCTGTCTTAACGTCGTGTCCATGGTCGCTCCCATGAGCGGGGCCATCAATCCGGTTAACCCACGCTTCAGTGACGCTTCCGTGCGGAGGAGGACCTGAAGGGAGCCGTTGTCTTGGTGGCTTGCTATTACCGGTTCGTCCAGCGCCATACACGACGATCGCTGTTAGCGCGATGCCGCCGACCGCAAGACCAATCAGGGTATGCACATTAAAATAGTGACGGATCGAGAAGGCTGTCGTCGTTTTTCATGACTTACATTTATGTTCGCGCGTCGTGTTATCCGCAACTCTGCTGGTCGTGGTTTGTGGACTTCGCTATTGACGGGAGGCTAATGACGACTTCCCGGGGTCGCCGGAATCAAGAATCAGCTTTTTCGTTTGCGGCCGAGTTCTTCCAGCAACTCGATTTGGATCTGCTGAATCTCGAACGAGTCGGTTGTATTGACGGCGCAGCAAGTGATCGATTTTCTCGTGCAAATGCCGAATCTCAAGCTCGGCTTTCAGATTGACTTTGTAATCGTTCTCCGCGCGCAAACGGTCACGCGCCTCGGCCCGGTTTTGGCTCATCATGATGACCGGCGCCTGGACGGCGGCGAGACAGGAGAGAATCAGATTGAGAAGAATGAACGGATAAGGATCGAACGCTCTGGTAGCGAGCAACACGGCGTTCGCACTGATCCAGCACGAAGATAACAGCGCCAAATGTAATGAGGAATTTCCAACTGCCGCCGAACTCGGCGATGCGGTCGGAAAGACGTTCGCCAAAGGTCAGTTTCTTTTCGAATTGCTTCTCGATGTCGCTGGAAAGAATCTCGTGCTGCTCCAGGCTTTCGATGACTTCCTGGTCGAGCGCGGAAAGTTCGCCGATCTCGTCCTGCAAGACTTCTTTTACGTAATCCTTTCCGGAATTCGCCCAGATCGTCGAAACAGATGAACCCTTTGCCGTCCAAGTCGGGCATTCGCTTCTTGATGAACTCGAGAAGCGACGGCCGAATCAACTCCGCCATCATTCCGCCGTTCGGCGATTTTGTTTTCTTGCAGATCTGACAGACCAGCGGTGTGGTTGTAGTTCTGGCTCATCGGGATTTCGCTGCTGAATTAAGCTGTTGTTCGTGCCGACTTGTCGATTCCGGCTTGAATCGACGATTCGCCAATCCTAAGGTTCCGCGATGGAAGAAGCGGAAGTCCCTCTCGAGCATTTGCACGAACAGGTCCATCGAAAGGCCGAACACAGCGGCGAAGCATGGATTTCGTGGGTGGCCTTAGCACCGCGATTCTCGCCGTCCTGGCCGCGATCGCCGGACTGCTCTCCGGGCAACACGTGAACGAGGCCGATGATGAACCAAATCGAAGCGTCCGATCAATGGAATTACTATCAGGCGAAAAGCATCAAGGCTTCAGTGCTCGATGCGAAAATGTCGCTCGCCGGTGCGCCTGACGAATCGGACCAATCAAGCGCGACCGCTATGAGAAAGAACAGGAAGAAATCAAATCGGAAGCCGAGCACAAGGAAGCCGCGGCGAAATCAAACTTTCACAAGCACGAAGTGTTCGCGCGCGGCGTGACCATGTTCCAAATCGCGATTGCCATCGCGGCGATTTCCGCGCTTACAAAGAAACCCCGGTTTTGGATCGTGAGTTTACTTCTTCGGCGGCGTCGGCTGCGTCTTTCTCGTCCTCGCGCAGCTGGGAGTCTTTGCAAGCGTTGACCTATACCGTTAGGGTCAGGAGTCAATGCTGCGAAAGATCGATCGCGTGCGATTACGGACAAGCCCGCGCTCGCCGAGCCACGGGAAGTGGCGCCGGACCTGCGCCGACGCGTTTGAGTCCGAACGGCTCGATCGCTTTGCTTCGAATGTGCGCGATGGCTTCGTCGACTGAATCGGTGGCGTAGATCAGGCTTAGGTCGGTGGCGGCGATCATTCCGCGCTGCGCCATTGTTGTCGATGAAATGGAGCAGTTCCCGCCAGTAATCGGTTCCCATGATCACAATCGGGAAAGTTTTTGATCTTTCCGGTTTGAATCAGAGTGAGCGCTTCGAATAACTCGTCGAGCGTGCCGGCGCCGCCGGGCATAACGACGAACGCGTAGGAGTATTTAACCAGGAGCGTTTTGCGGGCGAAGAAGTAATGCATCCGCACACAGCGATCGAGATAGACGTTTGTCGGCTGCTCGGAGGGCAGCTCGATCGTTGCAGCCGACCGAGCGTCCACCGGCTTCCTTCGCGCCGCGGTTTGCCGCTTCCATGATGCCAGGGCCGCCGCCAGTGATGACGGTGAAGCCCAGCCGCGCAATGGCCGCGCCCATTTTCTCGCGCGAGCTCGTAATGCGGACTCGTCGGCCTTGATCGCGGGCCGAGCCGAAGACGGTCACGCATGGACCAACGAAATGCAGCGACGCGAAATCCGCGCAGAAAATCGCGCATCACTCGCAAAAGGGTGAAAAATTCGGCAAACCGCGAACGCGGTCCTTCCAGGAAAATTTCATCCGCGGGTTCCGGAGAACCGTGTCGTGTCAGGTCAGAGACCTCGCTGCGCCATTGCGGCTTAGCGATAGAATCGTCCTCGTTCTGCACGAAAGTTTTGATTAACCCGGTGCAGCAGTCGGCGTAAAGCTAAACACGAGTATCTCGGTGTGTCGTGCTGTCGCGACCGCGAAACAACATCGCGTCGCCATTTGACGAACTTTTTCAGCCAACGTCGCGCCCACGCGTATTCCAGTGGCGAGGATGGCCAGGCCCAACTGGAATAACGATGAACGCCGGTCCTGGCAAAACCAGGAGCGCAATGCCGATCAGCAGAACGGTTGCTCCGACCACGGAGACGATCACACGTCTGGACGATCTTGATATTCTCAGTGCTCCAAAACGCTGAAAAGGCGTTTCATCCACGATGGCGAGCCGATTCGACTGTTTCATTGCGAGAGCGCGGCGTCATTACATCGTCGCTTACACTGATTCCACCGGTTGGAAGGCGGACGTCTTCAGACGCCAAGTCAACCGTTCTACGATCAGCCTTTATGGCAGCCTGTAAACGGTCAAGAAGGAGCGCCTGTGCCGGCTTGATTTTGCGCCTTGCAACATCCTCCGAAAAAAACGCGCCTGATCAACCTCTGGAAATATCTTTGCGTTTGCCGGAGCGCGGCGGCCATTCCATTTCGAACAAATTTGATTTGCGGCTCGAATGATTCCGGCAAATCGCCTTCGAACGCCCAGGCGTGCACAGTTTTGCCGCCTTTTTGTTTAATCGAGCCAAGCTCAATCCAGTCCCGAACGCTTTCGGGGCGGAAGCCGACCTCTTCTTCAAATTCAATCTGAGCGCGCGTCAGCAGATCTTCTCCCGGAGCCGCCTCGCCCTTTGGGATTGTCCATGCGCCGTCGTCTTTGCGGGCGAAGAATGGTCCGCCGGGATGCGCCAAGCAGAACTTCCAATTGGTTGTTCCTGCGCCGGAACATCGAGCAGACCGGCGCTGATTCGACTCCGCGGAGATTTAGGTTTTTCAGCACGCATCATCTTGCGCCGGCAACGTCGCTCGACGGCTTTTGGCGATGACTGCGCCGCTGTGTCTCTTTTGCCGCTACCCAGAGATGAAAAGTGTAAGTGAAAACTATGTAGCCGAACAGATCGTGCTTCGGACCATTGTTGACATAGAGCGCGGGATTGAACTGGAAATCGCGTGTGACGTTGCAGGTGAAACCGATCGTCGATGAGTTTTCAGAGCCGCTTTGGAAATCGACCTGCACGCGCCACCTCTCATTGAAGTCGTAGGCATAGCCGAGGATTGCTTCGTTTTTGTAGCCGGCATGAATGGCTCCGACGATCACTTTGTGATGCTCGGTGTAGTAGCCAGCTTCGATATACGGTTGAGGATCTACATCCAGGTGAGGCGACCAATTCACGAACCCAACGGAAAGAAGATAAGGCTCTTTCGTTAACAATCCGATCTCCGTCCCGAAGATCCAATCGTCCGGTTGGAATCCGCGAAACACCGCTACCTCAGCCCATTTCGTCAGGCCCATCTCGGCTTGCAATTGATACGGGTTCGCAATCCGCTTGTCTTGAATTTGCAAACTCAATGAGAGATCCCCTTCCGGCTGCAAATCCGGCGTCACGATTTGACTCAAGCCTTTCGTCGTAGCGAATCGATGAAGGAGCGCTCGAAAGAATAGCGATCATCATGCACGATGATCTGTCACGCGAGCTGATTAGCTCTTTCATTCCGCCGTTCGTTTATGTCAAAGCGTTCGACATTTCGCCGCGAGTAAAACGGGTGCTTTGCGAATTTGTCGATTCCATGTTGAACGCGGAGGCCGGGCGATTTTAAGATTAGCGATAATGCGCGTGCTCGCCGTCGACGCCTCTCTGCGCAACACCGGTGTCGCGATTGTCGATGCAAACAATGGCAAACCGCGCTCCGTCTATTTCGGAACGATTCACAATGCGCAGCTCGCTGCGTTCCTCGTCTTGCCTGGTGGCGATTCGCGATCGGTTGGCCGAACTCATTCGCGAACACGAACCGGATTGTTGCGCGCTCGAATCGGTCATTTACGTGCAAAGCTATAAGACCGCGATTATCCTCGGAGCCGCGCGAGGCGCCGCCATTCTGGCGGCGGCAGAAAACGGATTGCCAGTTTTTGAATATTCACCGAGGCGAATCAAACAATCCACTGTTGGGCGCGGGCGCGGGCGGACAAAAATCAGGTTGCCTTCATGGTGCGCGCCCTTCTCGGTTTAACGGAAACACCGGATGCCGATGCCGCCGATGCGCTCGCAATCGGGCTTGACGCACCTGCGCTCGCAAGAAGCAGTCGCCTGGCTTCCGGGATGCAGTGAATCGAGCTCCTCCCGAGCCGAGGGCGTGCATCAGCAAGATATGAAGCGCAGAGCTCCGCCCTCAGATCTTCGCGTGCGCTGGCTCGGCCGAATGGAGTTCGCCGATGCGCTCTGCGTTGCAGGAAGAAATTCGTGTCGAAGAAACGTGAGGACCCTTCGGTAGAAGATCGAATTGCTTTTGCTCGAGCATGAACCGGTTTACACAATCGGCCGGACGCCGGATCAATCGAGTTTGCGTTGCGGACGTCAGTGGCGCATCGGTGCGCGCATTGCCGATCTCTTTCGTGATCAATCGCGGCGGCCAGGCCACCTATCACGGACCCGGTCAGCTAATGGGTTATCCCATCATCGATCTGCGCCGGTGCGGTGCAGGATTTGCATCAGATATCTTGCGCTGGCTCGAGCAGTTGCTCATTGAACTTCTCGCCAAACACGGGATCGCTGCTACGCGACGCGAATCGCTTACCGGAGTTTGGGTCGGCGACCGCAAGATTGCTTCCATTGGGGTCGGCGTTCGTCATTGGATCACCATGCACGGCTTTGCGTTGAATGTGTGCGGCGATCTTTCGCCTTTCAATCACATCGTTCCCTGCGGCATTAATAATGTCGCGATGACATCCATGGAAAAAGAACGGGCACGGCATTTTCCGTTGCCCGATGTTGCCACGTCGATTGAGAAACTGGCGCTAAATCAGATTGGCGATTTGCGCGTTATTCGAGAGGCACAACCGGTTAACGTTTAAGAAATAGAACTTTAGCAACAGAATATGATTCCTCTCGAAGACAACGTTGGCGATATCATCGGAAAAGCGCAACGCGGTTTGCGGACTTTCCGATTCCGAACTGGCAGAAAAGGCGGGCGTCGAGCTCGCAAACAATCCGCAAACTACGCGAAGGCGATTTCGATGAGCTGGCGCTGTTGCGCGTTGCGCCTGTCCTGGGCCTTGCCGGGAGCAGCTTTGCGAGCTCGCGAAGGGCGAATGGCGTCCGCAAAGAATCGATGAGCGAGACGGCTTCGCGCAGTTCAACACGCGTTATCACGACATGACCGTGAATGCCTATCTCGTCTGGGATCCGAGCAAGCTCGGGCCGCGGCGGTCTTCGATACCGGTGCCGATTGCAGCGACATGGTTGCGATTTGCCAGTCGCCACAAATTGAACGTGCAACTGATTCTCCTTACCCACGCGCATCCGGATCATGTCGCGGACCTGCCGCGTCTGCGTGAGGAGACGGGCGCGGATGTTTTTGCCCCTGCGCGCGAACCCGTCTCGGGCGCGGAGCCGATCGATGAAGGAAAGCACTTCCACCTGGGAAATCTGGAAATTGATACGCGACTGACCTGGGGGCATTCTCAGGGTGGAATGACATATGTCGTGACCGGGCCTGGCGCGCCCCGATCGCAATCGTGGGCGATTCGCTTTTTGCCGGATCGATGGGCGGCGGAAATGTGTCCTACCAGGACGCGTTACAGAATAATCTCGAGAAAATTCTCACATTGCCGGATGAAACGATCATTTGCCCGGGACACGGGCCGATGACCACGGTGGGCGAAGAGAAAGAGCACAATCCGTTTTTCGCCGCAAAAGTAACATCATCGTTATGAACATTGGTTTTGTTGGGGTCGGTCGCATGGGCGCGAACATGGCGCGCAGATTGAAGGATCGACAATTTCACATCACGGCTGTTTACGACACGAATCGCGCGACCGCTACGTCGCTTGCCGCTGAGCTTGGCTGCGCCGCCGCTCAAGACTTGTCGGAAGTAACGGCAGAATCTGACGTGATTTTCACGGTTGTGACCGATGACAGCGCGATGCGAAACATCTTCGCAGGAAGCGGCGACAACTTGCTGGTTAACGCGCGCGGCAAGCTGTTCATTAATTGCGCGACGATCTCGCCGCAGGTGCATGTCGAGATTGAAAAGCTGGCGCGCCAAGCCGGGGCACAAACGCTCGAAGCGTGCATGGCCTCGAGTATTCCCCAGGCGCGCGAAGGCAGGCTTTATTTGATGTGCGGCGGACGAGACGATGCATTCCGGAAGGCCGAACCGATTTTGAAAGGAGCTCGGTTCAGAAGTGCGCTTTATCGGCAAGGCTGGCGAAGCCGCAAAGGTGAAAGCGCTCGTCAACATGGTGATGAACATCAACACCGCGGGGTCTGGCCGAAGGACTCGCACTCGGCGCGGCGCTCGGTCTGGATTTGGAAATGTTGAGAAAGGTTTTTTCGCAGACCGGCGCGGCCTCCCGCGTGCTCGAAACCGACGGCGAAGATATGCAGAATCGCGAGCACAGCTGCTTTTTCTCCGCTGCGCACGCGGCCAAAGACAGCGGGATCGCTCTCGAGCTCGGGCGCAGCCTTGGCCTCGATTTACCGCTCGCGCGTGCGACCAAGGAACAATACGACCGCATGGTGGCAGAAGGCCTGGGCGAGCTCGATAAATCGGGGATCGCCGAACTCACCTTCAAAGATCGACATAAACACTCGGGCGATCGCGTGCTGATTCATTCGTTGCCGAGCTGGCCGCGGAACTTGTAGCGCCGGGATCGGTGACTCCGGCAGGCGGCGCTGGATAAATCTCTGGCGGTGTAAATCGGTGCACCAGAATCACATGATCCCAGGCAGTGCGACGCTGTCCATCCGACAAATCGGCATGAGTCGGAAAATTTTACGCTTTCCGAGAACTCTCTCACTGCTGTTTCCGGATAGGAAGGTGACAGAGATACTAAAAGGGGCTGGCACGAGGCGCATGTCCCCGTCGAACAATCAAGCGCGCCGGCTAAGTCCCGGTGAAAAGTTCGCTGCCTCAGGCGGGAGGAATCTGCCTTGAGCAGCCGCATGATAAGAAAATGAAAACTAACAGCATAATCCTACTAACTATTCTGACCCTTGGCGGGTTGGTGGCGAACCCAGGCTGCTTTTTCGGCACAACCGGCCTCACCGGCCTCTTCCGATGCCTGCAGTCAGGTCAACGCCGGTGCCGCGTCCGTTTGTGACACCTAGTCCAGCGCCAGCCTCCTGCGGCTCGCATCCTATCGCGATTTCCTATGAAACATCCGGCAGCGTCGAATATCGCCATCAACGTCACCTGCAGGACCAACCGGAGCGCCGGCCGGCTTTTCAATCCAATGGATGACACTGGCCGATTACGTGGCCTTGGGAAACCAATGGCCTGTAACGTCAGAGGTTCCCAACGCGCAGGCTCCGAGCTTCTGCAAAGGCAAACTTTAGTGGCATCGTCAGCATCGTCGGGTTGCATTCGCTTACAATCTTCACCCGGCGCAAAACGCTACCGTCGTTATCGGCGATGATAGCCTCTATGACAACTGCGCCGTATCCAGTCCTTGTTCCGGGGCTCCGCTGCTGTGCAACACGGCATACGTATTTCGTGCCTCCGCACTTGATGCCACTAGGGCCAGCTCAGAGTTAGCGACACCATTACGTGCGCTACCTTGCCGTGTGTTGGAGGAAGCTCATGCACCTATTCGCAAGGCTACTGGCGTAACCATCCAAACGCGTGGCCGGTAACCAGCCTCGACTCTCGGAACAGTGACCTATCAGGCTGCGGAACTCATGGCGATCCTGGATGACCCTGCGCGGGGCAACGGCCTCGTGATATTAGTCCACCAATTGATCGCCTGCGAAGCTGAACATAGCCAATGGAGCGGATCCGTCAGCGGTTCAGCAAGCCATAACTGATGCCGACAACATGATCGGAGCCTTGGTGGTACCGCCGATTGGCGATGGCTACCTGCCACCGGGACAGACCGGCGATCTGACTCAAACCCTCACGGAATACAACGAGGGCACCATCGGCCCTGGCCACTGCGATATGATTATATAACGTGATAATATAAGGCACAGCAGTAAGGGGCGACTGGTCGAGTGCCAGTCGCCTTTTTTATGTATCCGTCCGGCGGATCCATTAATGCCTGCCACGCCAGATGGCTCGGCGCAGCGAGAGGCCATCGCCTATCGGCGAGGCCGAAACATATCTCACCAGTGTTGTTAGCAAAGCAGCGTATTTCTCGGGAACTTCTCCCTGCCCGTTCCGGTATAAAGACCTAGGACATGGTTCTAGCTGCGGCATCGGACTTCCTAAGTCATGCGCAGTAGGCCTATGCCTACAAGCCGAGCTTGGACAGCACTAACATCTGTGTAACTACCTAGGTGCCAGTGCGCTTAGAAGTAGCGGCGAGCAGTCGCTCTAGCTCGTAGCACAAGGTCAAGCAATCTGGGGATTGGAGGACACAGCCGCTCGAAGGTGCGCAGTTTGCCTTCTCTCCACTTGTAGCCGCTGGGGCGCATACCAGTAACACGGCGGATGAGTCACGACAACAAAGACCGACGCGTGAAGATCTTTTCGAAGAACCTGGTTAGTGCCGTTTCCGGATAAAGACCTAAGCAGTGAAACACATCAGCGTGCCTTCGTGTGATGCGGTAAGGCCTCTGCCAGGACAGAGAACATGAAAAACAATGCTTCTAAGACAGATAGCAGCAGTACTAGCCATCCTGATGTGGTTCTAGCACCGCTCGCGCCGCTCGAGGCAGCGAAACACCGAAGGCATCGCAGCAAAGGCCACATTTCCGCAGCAAAAATAGATGCGCTAATTGCCAAGTTTACACACGACGAAGGCTGGCGGCCTTTCCGAAGGAGCGCTAGGCGCGACCATCATTCTTTCCGAAGGACAATTCAGGGCAACGGGTTAAGAACTGCACTAGAGAAGGCAGCGAACAACGCGCAGAACGCGATTACCGCGCTGGCCGCAAGCCAGTCGACTACCACGAAGCGATGGCGCATCTGCCTAACCGAATCCCCGGCTTGGCGATTACCAAGCGCAAACAGCATGACGGTTCATCTTATTTTGCCGGAACCTTTACTACACCGGAAGGCTGTGTGTTTTGCTGGACGCGGACGGTCGTATTCGTAAAAGACCCGTGGTATGTCGTTCGGTTCACCATCGAGAAATGCAAGGAATGTCCAACGCCCACCCCGACTGCGACACCAACCCCCGCCTCGTACCCTACGCCGACGCCGACGCCTCATACCCCGACGCCGACGCCAACACCTCATACTCCTACGCCGACGCCAGCACCTCATACCCCGACGCCGACGCCAACACCCCATACCCCGACGCCGACGCCAACACTTTTCATACCCCGACGCCGACGCCAACACCCCATACCCCGACGCCAACACCCCATACCCGACGCCGACGCCAAACACCGCGGCATCCAAGCTCCTACCTCGACGGCCCACGTCGACGCCGACAGCTAGCGCGACACCACCACCAACGCCGACGGCGACTGCCTACAGCAAACCGCGACCGCGACCGCGACACCGACAGCTACTCCTACGCCAACGGCAACCCCAGCGTCCGACGGCGACCATCGCAACGCCTACCCGACAGCAACACCGACGGCGAATCGCCACGCCGACAGCGACCGCGACTCCAACTGCTACCCGTTTCAACGGCGACACCGACTGCAACACCAACAGCGACGCCGTGGCGCCGGCGGCAACATCTACGCCTACGCCATGTCAGTTAGACAAGCCGGCTATCGCGTGTGCACGTCTGCAGCTTCAAACATCGCAATCGATGTCACTGTCGGAGACTCCTGGCGCCCCGAATGGATTTGTCATTGAATGGATGACGGCGGCCGACTTTATCGCTAACGGCAATCAATGGCCCGATAATCCAGACGAGGTTTGCCAGGCCAGTTTTCCCAACAGTCTGGCGCCAAACCAAACCGATGGAGGTGGTGATCGGCGATGATCGATTGTTCGACTCCTTTGGTGTGCGAAGTGATTGCTCGGGCGACCCGCTCCTTGTGCGACACCGCTTATGTGTTCCGCTGCCGCGTGAACGAAACAGACTCTTGTGATGCAAGCCCGTGGGTAATACCATTGCCTGCGCAACGCTGCCGTGCAATCCGGGACAAAATTGCACGTATACGCAAGGCTACTGGAAAAACCATTCCGACGTTTGGCCCTTGCAAAGCCTGACGCTCGGCGTCGTCAGCTACAATGCAATCACAGCTACTTCAAATCCTGAATCGTCCCGCGCAGGGCAACGGGCTCGTGATTCTGGCGCACCAGCTCATTGCTGCAAAATTGAGCATAGCCAACGGAGCGGATCCAACGGCCGTTCAGCAATCCGTAATTGACGCGGACAACATGAGTCGGAGGGTTGATCGTACCGCCGATTGGCAACGGTTATTTGTCACCAGAGCCAGACTAGCGCCCTGACTGATACCCTCACGGAATACAACGAGGGAACGATCGGCCCTGGACACTGCGACGACTGACGAGATGGCGCAGTGACAGGGAACTTGATGGCGCAGGGAATCCTGTCCCAGAATCCCTGTGCCAATTTCCATAACCGCTTTTTGTCACGATATCCGACGTCAGACCTGCACCCTGGCTTCTGTGGTCGGCATCGCCTCCAGCGCAGGATCCGATCCTGCCGCAACGCGCAGTATTCCAGTAGCGGGCGGAAAATTCCGAGCTTGCCTAACAATCGTGCACAAATGAGATGATCCGCGGCTGTGAAACCCGAAGCATCCTCGGCCACCGCCCGCCGCCCAGACCGTTTCATGACGACCCGGTGGAGCATCGTCTTATCGTGCACGGATTCTCAAGGCGACGAAGAGAAGGCGCACGCCGCCCTTGCCGAGCTTTTGCAAAATCTATTGGCGGCCAGTCTTTGCGTTCATCTGCCGCCAGGGGCCACTCCGTCCCCGACGCGCAGGACCTGACGCAGGATTTTTCGCCATGGTACTGAAAGGTCGGCTTTTGCAGCGGGCCGACCGGAGCCGGGGACGGTTCCGTTCACTGGTGCTCAAGGCATTACAGAATTTCTTGCACGACGCCGTGGACAAACGTCATGCTCCGGAAACGCGGCGGCGACGTGCAATTCGTTTCGTGGGACGATTGGATGGCTGAGGCGCCATCGCACTTGTCGATCCCGGAGCAGGAATCGGACAAATGGTCGCCGGAAAGAATTTTCGATGTCCGCTGGGCGGCGACGGTGGTCGAGCGCGCGCTTGCGGCGGTTGGGCGATGAATGCGAAAAGCGTGGTCGTCGACGTGTGTTTGATGTAGTTGAACAATTGCCTCGCAGCTGGAGCGGGAAGATGTTTCCTACGCGAAGTTCGCAAAAACGCTGGGCCTCCAGGAGGCGGCGGTGAAACGCCTTGTGCACAGGCTACGCGAACGCTATCGCGCGCTGCTCCGCGAAGAAGTTGCTCAAACCGTCGAAGGACCGGCCGAGATCGACGACGAACTCCGTTATCTCTGTGCGGCGTTGAGCGCGGCAGAATAGTTCAGATCCGATGAATATCGAAATCAGGGCGTTCAGGAAATACGAATCGCCGGGACGACCCTGTACAGGTCGCTATTCGCGATTTTAGGCGACGGTTTCTGATTTCCGAAAGCGCGCCTCCTGCGTCGCGCATTCGAGGGCGTGCTCTTCTGCAGAGCAACGTGGAGCCGCATCGAATTTCTGACGCATTTCGCAAAAGACCCTCGCGCGCTAAATCTGTTTCATCCTGCGACAGTTTCGGTCTGGTGTTCGATTTGGATCTCGGATGTTCGTCGGCTCCTGATCGAGGAGCCACTTCGCGTCCGAATGCGGTCCATTCGTATTGATTAGCGATTGCATTTTTCGAGAACTCCGCTTCGCCAATTCCGGAGAAAGCATAGAGGAGGCGTCGGAGCCGACAGCCGATACTCGACTCTCGTCCTCGCTCCCTCCCATTTGCAGTCCTTTTAAGGTTTTTCAGATGAGCGGCATTCCTGTTTCGATTCGTCTGCAAAGGAACCGCTGATCTGCCCGCAGTGTGGATCGGCGTCGCGTATCGGACGCAGTCTTTGTCTGAGCTGTCTGCTTGCTCAGGGTCTGCGCGCTCCGGGTCCCTCCGCCTCAGGCGGAGGAAACGCTCGAGGACGTGCTTGGCGAACTCGATGATGCGGGATGCCGAGTGGCGAGTAGGCGATTATCAAATCCTTGAAGAAATCGGGCGCGGCGGCATAGGCGTCGTTTACCGGGCGCGACATAGGCGCCGCATCGTGGCGCTGAAACGAATTTTGCCTTATCACGCCGACTCACGGGAGACGCTGGTGCGTTTTCGGCGTGAGGCGGAGACTGCGGCGAGCCTCGTTCATCCGAACATTCTGCCTATCTATGAAGTGAGCGAGGGCGACGACGGGCTGCCGTTTTTCAGCATGAAGTTTGCTGGTGGGGGCAGTTTGCTGGATGCGGCCCCGGCATTGCGTGGTGAGCCGCGGCGAGCGGTGGCGTTGATGGCGAAGGTAGCGCGGGCGGTGCAATACGCCCATGGGCAGGGGATCCTGCATCGGGATCTGAAGCCCGGGAACATTTTGCTGGATGGACGAGGCGAACCGCTGGTGAGCGATTTCGGTCTGGCCAAATGCCTGGAACCCACGAGCAATCTGACGCGCACGCTCACTGCCTTTGGCGCGCCTGATTACGTGGCACCGGAGCAGGTGGACCCAGCGGGCGCCGGGTCGGGCAAACCTGGTCCTACGGTCGATGTGTACAGTTTGGGTGCGATTTTGTTCGATCTGCTGACGGGTCGTCCGCCATTTTGGGTGAGCACACGCTGAAGGTGATCCAGCAAGCGAGCGAGAAACAGGCACCGAAGCTGCGCACTCTGGTGCCTGGGCTGGATCGGGATCTGGAAACGATCTGCGCGAAATGTTTGGAGCGGGAACCAGGTGCGCGTTATCGCTCAGCAGGCGATCTTGCCGAAGACCTCGAACGCTGGCTGGAAGGGCAGCCTATCGCAGCGCGGCCCCTTTCGCCGGCTGCGCTGGTCGTGGCGCTGGACACGACGGAATCCAGTTATTGCGGGAATCGCGGCGCTTCTGATGACGTTGGGATTGGTTGCAGGGGTGATGATGTGGAAGGGCGCTCGCGATAAGCCCGCAGCAACAACCGGCATCGCCGTTCTGCCCTTCGAAAGTTTGAGCGACGATAAAGATGACGCCATTTTCGCCGATGGCGTTCAGGATGACATTTTGACCAAGCTCGCCAGCATCCGCGATCTCAGGGTGATCAGCCACACCAGCGTGATGAAGTATCGCGGAAAGCGGAACATTCGTGAAATTGGCAAAGCCCTTGGGGTTTCTCACATTTTGGAGGGCACCGTGTCCCGCGGTCGCGGAAGCGCGCGTTTTCACCTCAAGGCTCGATTGATAGACGCTGGCACTGGTGCGCTCGTCGGGTCGGAGGAATATGACCGCGATTTGAATGACCTGTTTGCGGTCCAAAGCGAGCTTGCGCGAAAAGTCGCTGAGCGGCTTCGCGCGAAAATTTCCACTGCGGAGAAACTGGCCGTTGAACAGCCGCCGACAACCGACCTCCTTGCTTTCGACCTCTACAATCGCGCCAAGAGTCTTCTTGCGCTTCGTCTTAGCAGCGGCCTGAAAGCAAGTTTGCTGCAGGCGGTCGACTTGTTGAATCAGGCCGTCGCACGCGATCCCTCTTTTCTTCAGGCGTACGCCAACTCGCCTACGCACATGAGCAGCTCTATTTTCTCGGGTTCGACCATACGCCGACACGGCTGAGTTTGGCTGAAGCGACTATCGAGCAGGCATTTCGCCTTCGTCCAGATGCAGGTGAAACCCATTTGGCGAATGCGCGAAATCTTTATCATGGGCACCTCGATTACGGTGGCGCACTGGCTGAATTGGATGTTGCTCGGCAGACCTTGCCTAATGATGCGCGGATATTTCGGATGACGGGATACATCCAGAGGCGCCAGGGACGCTGGCAGGAGTCTACGCAAAACCTGGAGCGCTCAGGCGACCTAGACCCGCGCAACACCGAAACGCTCCAGCAGATTGCGCTCACTTATGGAGTTCTCCGGCGCTACGCTGAAGAAAAATCCGTGCTGGATCGCGCGCTGGCGATCGAGCCAAATGATGTTAGCACGAAAGTCGCACTTGCGGCCATTCAATTTCATTGGAAAGCAGATACACGCTCATTGCATCAGGCAATTGATTCCATAGGAGCTGCAAGAGCTGGTGCCTTGTCGAGCGCAGCTGACGAGGGCTTGAGTTGTGCCCTGGCCGAGCGCGATGTCGCCGGCGCAAAGAACGTTCTGAATACGATCGGCGACACGCCTCTAACGGACTATTCGGTTCACCTGAATCGCCCCATCATCGAAGGCGTCATCGCTCGCATGACGAGAAATGATGGCGATGCCCGCGCTTTGTTCACAGCCGCCCGTGTTCAACAGGAGAAAACGGTTCAAGCGGAACCAAATTACGGCCCGGCGCTATGCGTCCTTGGTCTGATCGATGCAGGTCTCGGCCGGAAGGAAGAAGCGTTGCGTGAAGGCCGGCGTGCGGTCGAGCTCGTTCCAGTAGAGAATGATGCCTTGGTTGGTCCGACTATGATCAAGTATCTGGCCATGATTGCTGCATGGACCGGCGATAAAGATCTGGCCTGTGAACAGCTGGCCATCGCCGTTCGTCCACCGAGCACCGTCAGTTATGGTCAACTAAAACTCTTGCCGTTTTGGGATCCACTCCGGGGCGATCCACGCTTTGAAAAATCGTCGCATCGCTCGCGCCGAAAGAGGAAGCAAATAAATGACAAAGAGATTCACGCGTTTCCATGCGAAAAAATGTTCAAATCAAGTGAATAACTTGGACAAAAAATTTCCATTTTTTAGTTGGCAACTCACCAGAGTTCATCTACCATCCTGACCTCTTCATGCGCGAGCCCTCCAGTTCTGACCCGGTGGACCTCCAAAAGGAGCCGGGATCTTGCCCCGAGTGCGGATCAGCATCGCGCGTCGGACGAAGTCTTTGTCTTAGCTGTATGCTCTCCGCAGGCGTGGGTGCCAATGGACGTAACGGCGACTCGTCTGCCGAAGCCTCAGCCAAGGCAGGAAACGCTTGATGACCTCCTCGGTGAACTCGATGTATGTGACGCCGAGTGGCGCATAGGCAATTATCAAGTTCTGGAAGAAATCGGCCGCGGCGGGATGGGCGTGATTTATCGGGCGCGACAGCGACACTCGCGCCGCATCGTGGCGCTAAAACGAATTTTGTCTTATCACGCCGATTCACAGGAAACGCTGGCGCGTTTCCGGCGCGAGTCCCAGGCTGCGGCGAGTCTCGATCATCCGAACATTCTGCCAATCTATGAAGTGAGCGAGTGTGACGATGGGCTGCCGTTTTTCAGCATGAAGTTTGCCGGTGGGGGCAGTTTGCTGGATGCGGCCCCGGCCTTGCGCGGTGAGCCGCGGCGCTCGGTGGCATTGGTGGCGAAGGTAGCGCGTGCCGTGCAATACGCGCATGGTCAGGGGATCCTGCATCGGGATTTGAAGCCTGGGAACGTTTTGCTGGACGGCCGTGGCGAACCGCTGGTGAGCGATTTCGGTCTCGCCAAATGGCTGGACACTAGCAGTCACCTGACGCGCACACTTACTATTTTTGGCACGCCCGGTTATATTGCGCCCGAGCAGGTCAACGGATCGGCGGGCAAACTTGGTCCTGCGTCCGATGTTTATAGTTTGGGTGCGATTTTGTTCGATTTGCTGACGGGTCGTCCGCCATTTTTGGGTGAGAACGCGCTTAAAGGTGATCCAGCAAGCGAGCGAGAAGCCGGCGCCGAAGCTGCGCACATTGGTGCCAGGGCTGGATCGGGACTTGGAGACGATCTGCTCGAAATGTTTGGAGCGGGAACCCGGTGCGCGTTATCGCTCTGCGGGCGATCTGGCCGAAGACCTCGAACGCTGGCTGGAAGGCCGCCACATTGTCGCGCGTCCTGTTTCGCCGGCTGCGCGCGCGTGGCGCTGGACGCGGCGGAATCCAGTTATTGCGGGAATGGCAGCGCTTCTGCTGGTGTTGGGATCGACAGTTGGTGTGATGATTTGGAACGGCGAAATGGCCGGCCCGCCAGCGGCAAGTGGCGTAGCGGTTCTGCCTTTCGAAAGTTTGAGTGCAGATAAAGAAAATGCATTTTTCGCCGACGGCGTTTACGACGGTGTTTCCACCAAACTGGCGAAAGTGGCCAATCTAAAGGTGATCAGCCACAACAGCGTGGCAAAATATCGCGGCGCTCGGAACACACAGGAAATTGGTCGTGCGTTGAATGTCGCGTACGTGCTCGAGGGAAGCGTGCGCAGGGAAGCGGGCAGGATCCATCTGAATGCGCAGTTAATTGATACGCGCACGGACGCTCACGTGTGGGCGCAAGAATACGATCGGGATTTGAATGACGTGTTCACGCTCCAAAGCGAGATCGCGCAAAAATCGCAGATCAGCTCGGAGCCGAGGTCTCATCCAGCGAGAAAGCCGCGATCCAGGAGCCGCCAACGACGGATCTTGTTGCCTACGATTCCTACCTGCGAGCCAAAGATCTGATCAATGGCATTTCATTTAGCACGCGGGCAAAGAAGATTTGTTCCAAGCGGTGCAACTGCTCGACAATGCAGTCGCGCGCGACCCATTGTTCTTTCTGCGCTTATGGCGAGCTCGCTGGCGCGCACGACCGAATTTATTTTCTCGGTTACGACCACAGCCAAGCGCGCCTCAAATTGGCCGAAACGGCCGATTCAATCGGTTCGCCGTCTGCGCCCCGATTCTGGAGAGACACACTGGCCCTTGCTCAGCATCTCTATTGGGCGTATCAGGATTACGACCGAGCGCAAGAGGAGTTGGATACTGCCCGGCGCACATTGCCAAACGAATCGCGAATTCCCCTTCTGGCTGGCTACATCGACCGGCGGCAGGGTAACTGGGAGAAATCCCTGGAGGAAATGAACCGAGCACTTGGAGTTGGACCCGCGCGATTTTCCATACTCCAGCAAATCTCTGCTGAATTACGCAAGCGTTTGCGCCGCTACAAAGAGACGGCCGACGACTCTGGATCAGCGTGCTGGCCATGGCACCGAAGGACATTCCGAGCCAGAGTAAGGCGCGCTTCGGGTTGATCTTCAATGGCGTGCAGATCCAAAACCGCTGCATACGACAATTGAGACGATCCTGGCTGAGGATCCGAACGCGGCACCTGTTCTCGTTGACCAATGGCTCGATCGTTGCCTTAGGCGAGCGGGATCCAGCTGCGGCCGAGCGCGCGACTGGCCGCCATGCCGACGGACGGGTGCTACGACGAAAACATTCCGTTTCCTAACAGTTGGTGCCAAGGTCTTGTCGCCCGGCTTCGCGGCGATGAGGCGGCAGCTCGTGCCGCGTTCACCAACGCGCGAGAAGAACTCGAGCAAACGTGCGCAACCAACCTGATTACGCGGCGGCTCTCTGCGCGCTCGGTGTGGTTGATGCTGCGCTGGGAAATAAGGCGGACGCTATTCGCGAGGGCAGAGCGCGCCGTCGAGCTGATGCCCGTCAGCAAAAGCGCTCATCGAAGGCCCGATGTTGATCCAATATCTGGCCGTCATCTATGCGTGGGCAGGCGAAAAGGATCGCGCAATCGAACGATTGGCCGAAGCCGAGCTGGAAGCTGCCGGGAAGCCATGTTACCTACGGCCATTTGCGTCTCAATCCGCTTTGGGATCCGCTGCGCGGCGACCCGCGCTTTGAAGCAATCGTCGCTTCGCTCGCGCCGAAGTAGCAATTTAAACGTAAGCTCCTTAGGATCTGGGCCGCTCTCCAGCCGCTTTTTGCCGCCCGCGCGAAGACATGCCGCCTTCGGTGATTGTTTTTACCTTAAGGGATCCCTTTAACAGTTAGACAGCAGAAAGAAACGAAGAGGTCACATGTTTCCAATTACGACCAGACCCTTTGTTTTCCAGTTTGGCTTCTTATAGATGTTCGGTGGTGTTCCAAAGACGCGTTGATTCTCTCAACGCGTCGACGGGAGGCAACGCATTCCAGTGCTGATGCAAACTGGTAAATTGCCTTCTTTGGAGACAACCGAATAGAGACCACAGTTTTCACGGAAACGGATCGTTCAAAATCAAGTCTTGGCGGCGATGGTGTTGTTAATGGATTGTCGCTGCTTGACTTTTCAAACGCTCAACAGCACCACCTTGCGCCTTAAGAGATAGGAGAAAACCGCACAGATATTTCAGGCATGCCGCCAACTTGACCAGCATCGCCTGAAGTGCCAGTATAATAGTTTTTGATTTTTATAGTTGACACTTATTAACATCGCTTGTAACCGTGCCGCTTATGAAAAAGCTCCAAGCCCAAATCAACAAACGTTTGGTCGCGGCAATGCTGGTTACTGTGGCTGTTATAGGTCTTAGTGCCATTGCAATGCATGCGCCCACTCAGAACCAAAACTCGCAGGCACGTTCCTTGAAGAGCATTCAAACCGATAAAGCGACTCTGTTTTATGCGGACCAGAGGATGGATCGGTGTATGTTCGTGCGAGCGAGTTCATGCTCGGAACCAGCGAAAGTAAGGCCGCGACTGAGAACTTGAAGTTGGTGGCAGCGACACTCTAAACCTGTTCTTTACCTAACGAATTAACGCGCCAGTCCCGAAAAGGGCTTCGGGACTGGGCGCGTTATGTACCGGCCCCGCTACGAGCGGGCGCATTCAGAGAACACAAGCCGCAGTGTGGCTCTACTGCCCTCCCACCAAATGGTGGTTTAGCGATCTGCTACTGGTCGTTTGCGCGACCGGCTAATCGTCTGATCTGAGTTTTCAAGCTGCCCTGACGCGAATAATCCGAACGAATGAGAGGCGATCCGATGATCCGTCGTCATTCTTACGGGCTTAGTCATTGCGAATTTCGTCATTTCAGCGCACCTTAATTCGCGTGTAATTCGCGTGATTCGCGGGCTGAAAATAATCGCCGAAGACGGCAAAATGCCCTTACGATTCATCGGATGATCTCCAAGCGCATCTACGCGGCCTGGTTCGTCGTCACATTTCTCGCTCATAACGGCTGTTTGTTTCGCTGGCATATTCTCGCTGGTCGCGGAGGGCGCGACCATCTTGCCATCAGCGCTCGAGCGTTACGCGCGCAAAGCCGAACTGATTGCGGCATTCGTCCTCGGAAAGGAAGCGACTGCGTCGAGTGGGGTGAGGCGAGGTGATCGCGACCTATCTGCATGCCGCCGGTATTCAGGCTGGATACAGTTTTTTGCGCCGAATATTCCAGGTTACCACAGGTTAACCTTCGAACTCTATTACGAAGACGGACGTGTAGAGTATGAGTCACCGCACGTAAGCGGCAGAGCGGCTGCTCTTCGTCTGGACAGTTTATTAGACCGCTTGGCCGATCAGCGTTACGAGCCGATACGGGAAGTAGTGATTAAAATGCTCGCGTTGTCCGTTTGGCGACTCCACCCTGACGTGAAAAGAATTCGGGCCATTTTCGGGGCGGTTAGTCCGCCTGAGGATCGGGTGACTTTGAGCGTGGACGAGGTGAATCGTTTCAGCCCATGTTCAGTTACGATTTCAGCCTGCGCCAGAGGAGGAGAAACAGTAACAGAAAAGCGAAAGTAACGAGGAGCGAAGAGGCGTGCGAATCTCACCACAAACCTTTGTCTCCTTCGTTCCCTTCTGTAAGGATCCTCGCATGGCTCCGCTGCGACCCTGAGTGGACCAGATTCCTGGATTTTCTGTTCCCCGAGAAACAGACAAGTGGCTTAGGCGCTTTGCGTATCGGTCTGGGGCTGCTGGTAACCGTTTATGCGCTGTTCTTAAGAAGTGACTGGCACAACTTGTTTGCCAGTACCGGCAGGGGACTTGTGAGTCGCAAACTGGGAGAGGCCATTACGTCTTTCGACAGTCCACTCATTCCCAAGCTTGGCTGGCTTGTGGCTCTTGGCGGTTACGCTCACATCGGCGAGGATGCCGTGCTTTCCATTGCCTGGGCCTGTTTGCTTTGTATGGGACTATTGTTATTACTCGGCCTTTTCTCTCGCCCGGCTGCGATCATTGCGTGGTTTCTTCACCTCTGCGCAGCTGAAAGCGGTGGGCTGTTCGCATACGGCGCCGATGACTTCATGACCACAGGCCTGTTTTATTTGATGTTATCGCCGTTGCCAGACCGATACTCGCTCGATCATCGGTTGCTGAAGGCGGAACTAAGAGGTCCACAACTTTTAGGTTTTGGCGGCGGGTTTTACAGTGCACATATGTGTTTCGTTTACTTTGTGCGGCGGTCTGGCAAAGTGCCTGGGCAGCGGTTGGTGGAATGGCTCCAATCTCTGGCGATCACTGACCCGGCCACCTTTTTCAATCTTCATTTCACCGGACATTCTTGTTCGATTCAAATACGCACTGCCGATCCTCGGAATTTCGATCTGTCTGATCGAACTCGGTTACCCATTTTCATTTGGATCAAGAAGACCCGCCTGTATTGGTTGGTTTGCATCTTGGCAATGCACGCCGCGATCGGACTGGCAATGGGATGTATATCTTTTCGCGCTTGTGATGATCGTTTTGAATCTTTGCCGCCTTCGGTATCGGAATGAGGCAAAGCAGCGACCGGTCTCCGGAGGTTCATGGACGGACGGGAGCACAGAGCAACATCCAAGCGTGTCGGGCGATTAGCCCTCGGCGGTTCTCCGATTGGCGGTTAAATTCAACCGACGCGAAAGCGCACATCGCGAATCGTCCTGCCGCCGAAACGCTGTTTTAAGTTTTCGCAAGATTTCGGACTTGGAGATCTGTTCGAGCTCGTAGTGCAAGGCTGGCTGGAGCACGCGAACATAGAGAACGCCTTCGCGCAACGCTACCGGCGCCGAATGTGCAGCGATAAATTCGCCGACGATTTTCCCCAGGCGTCAGATCACTTCCGTCTCATGCAAACGCTCGCGCAACCCGAGGCGTTGCATCAATTTTGGAACCAACTCAGCCGGCGACTGCCACCGATCGCCGCGCGGTTTTCTCTCAGGAGACCTCGCCATTCGGCGATCACGGCAGCACGGAGAGAAGGATTCATCGGTGAGCGTGAATCGTGATTCGTAGTTCGTGATTCGGTTTAACGATGTCAGCGTTTTAGCGAATTACGCGCAGGCTGCAGCCTCAATACTTTCGCCGCATGTGGCTTGGCAGAATATTCAGCTCGGTGCGGTGCTTGGCCACGGTGCGCCGCGCGATCGGAATCCCGCGTTCGCTCAGGATCTCGACGATCTCATTGTCGCTCAACGGTTCATTGCCATCCTCGCGCTTCACCAGATCGAGGATAGCTTCCTTCACGCTGGTGTTGCTCATCGATTCGCCGGTCGCGGTCTGATAGCCGGGCGTGAAAAAATATTTCATCTCAAATACGCCCTGCGGCGTGGCCATGTATTTGCCGGAAACGGCACGGCTGACCGTAGTCTCATGCACGCCTACCACATCGGCGACCTCTGCCATGGTCATCGGCTTCAAATGCGACGAGTCCGTGCTCGAGAAAATCGCGCTGTCTCGCGAACGATCTGCTGCGCAATGTTGGAAATCGTTTGCTGGCGCTGATGGATCGAGCGGATCAGGAATTTCCCGCTCCGGATTTTGTCGCGGATATAATCTTTGACTTCGCTGCCCTGGGTGTTGCCTGACGACGATGATATCTTTGTAGAGATTGCTGATCCGCAGATGCGGAATTTGCTCGTCGTTTAGAACTGATTTGATACTCGCCATTCACCTTTTCCACCGTCACATCCGGCAGCACATAGTTTTGCGGCGCGGCTGCGAAACACCTGACCGGGACGCGGATTGAGCCGCGCAATATTGTCGGCTGCGCTTTGCACATCCTCCACACTGATGCCCATCCGACGCGCGATCTCGGGAAAGCGCCGCCTCGCCCAAATCCTCCATATGCTCGGACACGATTTTGTACTCGAGGCTGTTTTCTTTTCCTCTCGCGTTTAGTTGAATGAGCAAACACTCGCGCAAATCGCGCGCCCCAACTCCTGGCGGATAAAAACTCTGGATTGAGCGCCAGCATTCTCTCGAAATCTTCCTTCGGAGATACCGGAGTTCAGCGCCATTTCTTCCGGCGTGCTTTGGAGAAATCCGTTGTCATCGATGTTGCCAATGATTAGCTCCGCGGCTTTGCGGTCGTCTGGCGTTGAGGGCGCTCTGATTCAGTTGTCCCAGCAGATTTTGCTGAAGCGTTTCCTGCACGGCGATGGAATCGAAAAAGAACTGGCGCTTATCTTTCGCTTCCTGTGACCTCTGAAAGCCGTCCGCGCCGGAGTTGGCCGACTGCGCCATGTAATCGCGCCATTCTTCATCGAGGCTCGCCAGCTTCTCGAATTCGCTCTTGAAATTATCGTCAGCGGAAGCTCGCTTTCGCCCTGCGCGTCGGGGCTAGGCTCATCCGGCAGTTCTTCGAGAACGGGATTTGTCTCCATTTCCTGCTGAACAAGGTTTCGCAGCTCGAGCAGGGGCGTCTGCAGGACGAGGAGGCTCTGTTGGAGCTGAGGCGAGAGAACTTGCTGTAAGGCAAGGCTCTGCCCGGGAAGAGTCGAGGTCTGCATGCCTTGTCCGGCCATACGCCGAGTTTACTGGCGCAGCAGATGGCGAGCAAGCAATGGCTTCGCCATGTTAAATCGTTGAAACGTTAAAAAGCTGCCGGGCGCGTCGTTGTGACAATGTAACGTTTTTAACGAATCACGCGTCATTGATTCGTGCTTCGTCATTCCCGATCCTCTGCGTCTTTCCATTGACCATCATCCAATTAATCTCCCGATCGAACGCCACGATTTCTCCAGAATAGATCCCGGTCTTCGCCGCAGGGAATGGCTATAAGATCGGCTCGAAATCCGGGCCGAATCCGGCCGAGCGTGTTCTGCTGACGTAGCGCCGACGCCGGATTCACCGTTATCATCTCAAAAATCTTCTCCGGTGACCTCTCTGGTTCACTACGCTGGAATGCGCGCATCTCTGCAAATAAGTTCAGGCTTTCGTTGCTGGCGAGGCTGTCGGTGCCCAAGGAAACATTCAGCCCGAGTGTATGCAGCCGTTTGAATGGAAATCGGCTGTGATCGAAATACTGGTGACTTCGCGGCGAATGCACGACATGAAATTTAGTCCTCATTTTTCCAGCAACTGGAAGTCGCTTTCGCGTCAATTCGTTTACGTGCGCAACGATCCATTGTGATAGGGCGCGACTGGTCCGAGCCGGACTGGCGTTAGGGCGCGCCGACGAATAGCTCCAAGGATGTCCCATTCCCACAATCGCCCATGTCACGCCCAATGCTTTTCATAAATTCGTAAGCGGACCTGATGCATCGCGAAACATTTCCATTTCCTCTCGCGATTCCGCCAGATGCGTTGTCAGCAAAACATTCGCGCCGGCTTCCTCACACCGTTGATACAAATTCTTGGACGCCGTAAACAGTGCATGCGGTGCTAATCCGTAGTTTTGCCGCGAACTTCAGTGATTCGACTGCAGAATCGACGAGTTCATTTACTCGCTCGGGCGAGCGAACATCAATTAATTCCGCGAACCACCACGTGCGAAGTGGCGCATCCGGGATCTGCCGGACCAATTCCGGAAACGCAGTCAGATTCGCGATGGTTGTCGTGCCGAATCGTTTTGCCTCCGCGAATCCTTCGTTGATCGAGGCGATGAAATCTGCTGGCGAGAGTTTCGATTTCTCCGCGTTAATGGCCTGATCCAATCGGTGAACGATTTTTGTCGGGGAATCTTACCGCGTAAACACTGTGTAATCGAGATGACAATGGGCGTTGATCAGACCCGGCAGCAGCAGCTTGCTCGCCAAGATCGACCACGGCGCCGGAATTGCGCGTTTTGATTTGGTCGAATTTTCCAACATCGACGATTCGATCTCCGGAAATTGCGACGCGCGCCATTCTCAATAGGCGCTCCATCCATCGTCACGACGTCCCGCGCGCGAATGATCATTCGGCTTTCTACTACTTTCCGGCAGGCCGCGACCAAAAGGTTGCACGCCTCCTGGCAAAGCAGCGGGACTGTAGCCGGGGTCGTCTGTGTCCGCCCGTAGCTTTAGCGAAGGCGAGATGACCAGCCCATACGCCGCTTGGACCTGATCCCAAGTCGGATCAAACTTTTCTTTTGGCAACTTTGTTGACGCAATCGCGCCGCGACTGGTCGCGCTTCCACAAGATTGTCCGCAAACAGCCACCATTGGACCGGCAAAAATCCGCGACCAGATCATCAATCTGCGCATCCGAGAATTTTGGCGGCGATACGATACATCCCGATTGCCGATCCAGTGTTTCGCGCGGGCGGCGTGGTGCGCAGCTGGCCGCGCTGCCACGCGACGAAGACGGCCAACCTGCCTGGATAAAAATGATCGAGACGCGCGTTTCAATTCCTCCATTGTCCCAAGCTCCATGCGCCAGCCGTGCCGCAGGTTCGGCGCGGTTTTTAGTGGACGGTAGTTCCCAGCGTCGTCATATCTTGCGATCTCGATCGCGTCTCCTGCGTTTCGAAACATTTCCGAACTGAGTGCGTGTGCCTCGTCATCGCGATGACATAGCACAAAACTCGTCGCTGGTTTCTCGAACCGAGGATTTGGCCGAAACAAAAGGAACAGCTTCGAGGGCCTGCTCGACGGAATGCTTCCATCGGTGGAGCGTCGACGGCCGGGCGCGACGCGCTAATGCAAACAGTGCGCGATCAGGCCGCCGGCGCGCTCCAGAGAATTGTCGATCTTCTTCGCCAAACGCGTTCAACTTATCGCTCTCCACGTCCATCATTCCGAGAATGCGCTGGTGGTCGTTGTTCCTCATCGGGACAACGATCTCCGACCGCGTCGTATGAAACGCCGGGAGATGGCGCGGATCCTTGTGCACGTCGCCGACAATGATCGGCTTTCCCGAGTCTAGCGCAGCGCCGCACAGTCCCTGGGTAATGGGAAATCGCGGATAGGTCGGTGGCTCGTTGCCAGTTGCCGGCGAGAATCACGAATTCATCTTTAACGATCTTGTAAACCGCCAGCCAGCGGTAATTGCGCGCCGCGCGAATCATTTCTACCAGTTGCTTCATTCGTTTTCGGGTGCAGCCGCCGGCCAGCGCAAATGCCCCGATCTCCTGCAGCTTCTTGCAAGTGGTTTCCTTCATTCGCGGGAAAGCAATCTTGCGCAAAAAGAAACCAAGCGCGAGCGCGATTTTAACTTTTGTGAACTGCCTGCCTGCTCGATGATGATATCGGCGAAACCGGGATCTGGTGCCGATCGATGGCGCATAGAACAGCGAGCGACCGTCGATACGTGTATGGATTGTGCCGGAAGATCTGGCCAGGCGCTGCAGCCGGGGCGCTGACTCCCGAGCCGGCCGCGATCAACGCCCGCGGCTATCGACGATCCCGATCAATCGCGGTATGTCCTCGTAACTGTGAAGCCCGTCTGAGATAAAGAACGGCACCACCACTACGTTTCGAGTCTTCGTCAATTTCCGCCAATCCGAGACCAGCGGCGGTTCTTCCATGTAAACGTTGAGGACTGCCGCGAATTTTCCGAGCGCCCGGATCTTTTCCGCTTCGCGTTTTGCCGCCACCGCACTGTTTTCATTCAAATCCGTGCCATGCGCGACGATCAGCAGGCTGGTCTCGGCAGGATCGACACCTGGTGCGACCTCGCGTGCGCGCTTGCAGCAGCAATTCGGTCATCGCAGGATGATTTCCAACCGGCTCGACAATATTTCCATGATTTGCCCGTTCGCCCGTTTTGTGGTGGCCCCATTCAGCTCCAGCTCGCGCGGGATCACCGTTTGAGTGAAGTAGCCTTCGCTGATGAAATTCGGCACGACGTAAACCTCGCGAATCGATTCAGGATCGAACAAAAAAATCGCATCGCGCAAGCTCGGTTCCTCTTTCCAGAACGCGCATTCGACATCTGCGAAAATTTTCCGACGCCGAATCTCCGCTGCATGCGCCAGCGTCGGCGCGCTAGAATCCGGATTCACCGTCGAGCCGTGAGCGACGATTAAAGCGCGCTTATCGGTCTTCAGACCTCATCGAACTAAGAGACAGCGTCCAACGTTCAACGCTCAGCGTTCAAGTGCTCAACTGACGCAGACGTCGTGGTTGGACATTTACTGCATTGCAAGCAGTTCGGCGAGAAATTGAAGAATTCCTTAGAATCTCTTCTTTAGCTGAACGTACCAGAACCGGCCTTTGATCGTGGCAAGCGATTCGTCGTAAGCCGTTCTCGAAGCTGCCGGCCACAAACGGCGGGTCTGCATCGAACACGTTCTGCATCCCAAGTGTGATTGTCGTGTTATTCAACCAAGCGCGCCATCCACAGGGATTATACTCAGCCGTGGAAACGGGCATCACGTTCTTCTCCTTGCCGTCCTTCACCTTTACGTTTTTACCGCCATCTTTGGCGAAGCCGGGCACTTCGGCCGGCGCAGGCGGCGGCAGAGGTTGAACGTGTAGTGATGCGATTAGAGTCGAGCGTAGTCCATGCGGCCACTTTGCGCGCCGAACGGCAAAGTGACGGCGCTTAGCTTGGGCTCGCCGGTTCTAGGCATATTTGACTTTGCGGCGATTCTCGTCAGACTGACATTTGTCATCTTCGTATTGGCCGGTGCAATGGACTACCGCGCCGATATCCAAACCCTGCATCCACGTATCAGCCGGGCCGTCGTAGAACAGACTGAAATTGGCCCGATTCCACGGCAGCGAGCTGGTCAGGGTGAATCCCGGCGGAATAAACTCGCCCGCGATACCGAACCGTTTTGTATCAGGCAAAATCTGAAGCTCAGCCCGGGATAGCCACGTGCCGTTGACCGTTGCCGTCAGTCTGCCGAAATCCCCGTGACCAAAAATCGAAGAATCGAGAATGTAGATTGCTTCGTAGTCGAGACCTTCAAAAATCGCGCCTGTAAGATTTTCGTTCGGATCAATGACCAGAATGATTGGTCCCAGTTCACCAGGAATCGTAGACGGACCACGGATAACCAGACCGGGAGATTATTCTCGACAATGAATTGCGCGCTGAGGAGACGACGCGATCGATCGCATATCAATATGCCACCAATCCGCGCTGAGCGTCAGGCCCTTGAGCCATTTCGGGCTGTAAACGGCGCCGTAAGACCATTCATAGGCCACCTCCGGCTTTAGGTTGGGATTTCCTATGATGCGTTCCTCAGGATCCTCGGTCCTGACTTGAAAATCGGATCGAAGAGAAGTTGCCGAAGCCGCCCTCGCGAGGAAGCGGGCGAAATCTCCGACAGATGCGGCGCATGAAACGCTTCGGTGTAGCTGCCACGCAAGGTAAGCGCGCCGATATATTTGGGATCAAGCGGCTGCCAGCGAACGGAAACCTTTGGCTTCTGCGCGTTATACTGGCTGTGGGCCGCCGGCTGAAATGGGAAGGCTCCAGAAGGTAGAACTGCAGATGTGTTCTGGCTGTACCATTCCTCGCGCTCGGCAAAGTCAACCTCGAAGCTATAGAAACCGGGAAGTTCCACGTCGGGCTGGTGAAGGGGCACCCGCACTTCCTGGTAGATTGCCCAAACATCCCGGTTCACCCGTGCGCTTTCTCCATTCGTCGAGCCAATGCTTTGAAACGTTGCTGTTGAGCGCGTCGCGATCGCGCGTCCACCTCGGCGCGTCATACTCACTGCCGAGAGCAAAGGAGACAGGCCCGGCAGGGAAGATTGAAACAGGTCGCCGTTAATGGTGGCATAACCTAATGGGCAACTCATATTCGCCTGAGTTATGCAGGGTGACATAAACTCTGGCTCTGGCCGCCCTGGTGTTGTGGGCAGTGAAATTCAGGAACGGATCAAATGCCGTAGCCGGGTTCGTATCCAGCAGCGCATCCCGTAACCCAGGCTGGCTGACCTCGCCGACGGACAAATCCTGCCCCTCGTTCCGGGAATAACGAAAACCCAGCTCCCAGTTCCACGTCTTGAAATAATCGCCAAATTCTCCCATCTCGCCACGCAGCCCAACGTCGAACAGCGAATCCCAGTAGGTGAACTTGTCATGCCTGGGACCGGTGTCGTTAGTGCCACGTGAACCCAACGCCAGTAGTCACCGGGAGACCGGAGCCGTCAGGAAAAAATTTGGAATAGTCGCATCCGCGACTGTGAAGCGGATTAAACGGATTCTGAGATTGGCACACCTGATGTTGAAGGCACTAAAGCCTATGTTAGTGCCTGGGATCTTGAATGGGTCGAGCACAAGCGGCACAGCTGCCACGGACGCATCGAAAAATGAGCGGACATATTTGAAGTCGGCAAACACCGTCAGGTATTTGTCGCACAGATCGCGCATGAACGAGCCAGTAGAAGGCTTGGCGATCCGCCGGCGGAAGCGCTGGCGTGAAAGCCGCGAAGTTATAGAGAAAGCAGTCGCCGCCGCCCTTATAATCAGTGCCGACTTGGAGTGAGTTGGTGCTGCTTGGATTGTGGATACCGGGGCGCTCGGATAGGCATTGGGATTAACTCCTGGATAGGGATGAAACCCGGCCGCACATAAAATGGAGAAGTTGCCGCGTTCGGAGCTGAATGCGGATGGCGCGGTGTTCACACCGAACTGCGGAAGACCTCCGGGGCCGAAGAACAATTTCGGGATTAAGCGGAAGTCAAAACTCCAATGTTGCCGTGGAAAGTCCACGCTGCGAGTATCGAATCCACCCCAGGGTATTTGGAAGCCGTTACTGGAGATATCCCGGTCGCGACTGAAAAGCCCGCCGGTGCCGCTCCAGAAATCGGCAATGACCACGATGTCGGTCTTGTCATCTCCAGTGCCGGCTTTGAGCCATGCCTCCCACTCGCCCATGTCGTTGGACGCTCCCAGGTTTGTGTTTCCATAACTTGCCTCCGATCTCCAGCCCGCGGAACTTGTGGATCAGAAAGAAGTTGACCACGCCGGCAATCGCGTCGGAGCCGATACAGCTCGAGGCGCCATCCTTCAGGATGTCGATGTGATCAATCATCGGAAACGGAATCAGGTTAATGTCCACACCTCCGCTGAACCCGACGGCGTTCAACGAACCAAAGGCGACACGTTTTCCGTCAACCAGCACGAGGGTTTCTTTGGCACAACAAGCCGCGCAGGTTGAATTCGACGGTACCGTCCCCGCCATTGGCGATGTTCAGGTTCGTGGTGCCGCCCGCCTCCTGCGGCAGAAAAGTTGTCAGGTCCGTTGCATTGCGGATGCCCAGTTTTTCGATGTCTGCCGGACGATACGTATCCACTGGGTTCGGGCCGACTTCTTCCGCGGTCGGAATGTTCGGAGCCAGTCACGATAACCTCCACTACCAGTGGCGACACTGCTGGTCAGCCTCCCGAGATGCTGGACACAGTCTCCTGGCCAAGTGAGATCGAGGCCAGAAGCAAAGGAATTCCACTATGCTCCATCCGGCACACCAGATGAATGGTCGCTCGATGACAAGCTCCTTTCGTTAGGCTTGCGTCGTTTTAGCAAACTTCCCGACTAACAACAAGTTTCATTTGGACTCGATCCTCGCCTCTCTGCCCGGCGCGGGGTCGAAGGAAAGCATCACCTCTGTCGATTGCGATTCGAGTGACGGTCGAGACCGCCGCTACAGCATAACGAATTTATCGGGCCACTACTGGATGAAGGAGCGAGCTGATCTGGAGCCGGAAAGAGCGTTAGTAATTCCGGCGGCGTCGCTCGCGCATCCTGTAACTGGCCGTCGAAATACACTCGGACAATGAATCCGCCATACTCGCCGTCCGTCAGCTGAAGGCGATTTGGCTCTTGGACGCACGTAAGTCGCTGCCGAGGAATTTCGGAGTCGCATCCGTCCAGTCTTCGGTAGGCGTAAGCCAATTATAACTTGTCCGCGCATCAGTTGGCTTCATTTTGTTATCTTTCGTCCGGTCGTAGAAGGAGACGATAATCCTTACAGCGTGGCCATTTTGGGTACCTGGTCGTGGCTTTACTCCAACTTTGAGGGTGAAGTGGCTCTGGGCGTTCGGATCGGTAGTCTCTGATAGAGTTGTCTCCGGTGATCGCCAAAATTGAGTCCGTGCGAAGCGCTGATTCGCCGCAGAAGATGAGGGAAACGTGCGTCGGAATGGAGCGCGACGAAATTCGGGAAGAAACGCGATCCACTGTAGTATGCCCGAGTGCTCGTCAAAGGCGCGTTCGAGCCAGCGGAAAGCTTCTTCTTTGTCGCCGAACGCGATCGTAAACTGCCGCGATCAAAGGCGCCGAGACGTATCGCTTCTCCCTCGCTTGCAGAAGCTGAGCGAGAATATTTCGCGCCTCCGTTTCGCCGGCCCATGCGCGCGTAGGTGATGGCAAGGCCGCTGCTCGGGAGATGGGTTGCCTCCTGGGCTTTGGTGTAAAGCGCGATCGCTTCCGGCAAAATTGCCTTTCTCGCGATAGGCGGCGGCAAGATCCGAATCCAGATAAAAGTAATTTGGATCGAGCTGGAGCGTCCGCTGACCCTCGACAACTGCCTCGTCGATGCGGTCGTTAGCCAGGTAGGCGGCGGTGGCGACGTAGCTGGTGATGGGCGACACCGGATCTAATTTCTCAGCTTCCAGCACAAGTCGAAGTCCGTCTTTTAGCTCGCCGCGGAAGAGCGGGAGCAGCGCCGAGAAGAAGTGAGCGGGCGCTGAGTTGGGATCGAGCTCGAGCGCGCGCTTCAACTCTGCATCCGCGCCGGCCAGGTCCCAGTCGAGGACACGTTTCGCTTCGCTAAGATAGCAGTGCGCCTCGGCATCCTTCTCGTCGAGCGCGATTGCCTTTAACGCGGCTTCTTTTGACGCCGGGTAAGCGTCGAGTGGTTTTACGTAGACGTCCGCCAGAAAATACCAAACCTTCGCGATCCCAGTCCAGGCACGCGCAAATGTCGGATCTTTCTCGACGGCGCGCTGAAAGAAACTGAGCGCCCTTCGCAAATCCTCCTCGCTGCCCTTGTTTGAGAAATAAAGGCCCTGGAGGTAAAGATCGTATACCTCCGTGTTACGTTGTTCATGGGCGGGAAGCGAAACGGCGAGCTTGATCTTGAGCGCATCAACAATTGCGCGAGTTATTTCATCCTGCAGCGCAAACACGCCCTGCCAGCTCGCGGTCATAAGTTTCCGTCCAAAGGTGAAAACCGCTGCGCGCATTAATCAATTCGGCGGTAACACGAACGCGGTTACCCTCGCGTCGCAAACTTCCTTCAAGCACATTCGCAACGTTTAGCTTTTCCCCAACTTCCTCGCGTTCACGCTCTTCCCTTTGAATGAAAATGACGAGGTGCGGGCAACGACACGCAGCCCCTCGACTTTAGCCAGGGCTTCGAGGATCTCCTCGCTCATGCCGTCGCAGAAATACTCCTGGTCTTTTGTCTCGCTGAGATCGAGGAATGGCAGCACGGCGATGCTTTTCTCGGGTGGTGAGCTCGTCGTCAGGTTCCGATGCCAGTAGAATGGGAGCGCGCAGCGCCAAAGCAGCTACTAACAATACGAGCACCAGAGCGGTAGGCGATCGTATCCAGCGCAGCCATGAAGGACGCAGCGGCGCGTCCAAGTCAGCCTCAGACTTCCAGTTTGTGGCGAAGATCTTTGAGCGCCTGAAGCAGTTCGCTGGCGCTGTGATACCGTTCTTCGCGATCTTTGCGCAGCGTTTTGCTGATAATCTGCTGAAGCTCAGCGGGAGCTTGCGCTGATGTAACTCGTGAGCGGCGGTGGCTCCGTTCTCAAGAATCGAAGTCATTACCTCTCTTGGTGTGTCGCCAGTGAATGGCGCATGCCCGGTTACCATTTCGTAAAGGACTACGCCGAGACTCCAGATATCGGTGCGTTTATCAACCGGCGCGCCGCACGCCTGCTCCGGCGACATGTAACGAACGGTTCCCAGTATCGAGCCCAGGTTGGTCTCAGCCAGTGTCATCGAGCTCTGCCCCGTCCGCCGTAGCCTCGGCGAAGGCGGATTCGGCAAGCTTTGCAATCCCGAAGTCGAGCACTTTCACGTATCCGTCCGGCCGGAGCATGATGTTCTCCGGCTTGATGTCGCGATGGACAATTCCCGCTTGATGGGCGGCGGCGAGCGCACTCGCCACTTGGATCGCGACGTCAACAGCTTCACTCAACCTCGATTCGCCCGCGCATCAGACGTTGACGCAGCGTCTCGCCTTCGATCAGTTCACTGGCTATGTAATGAGTTGAGTGATCCTCGCCGATCTCGTAAACCGTCAGGATATTTGGATGATTGAGCCCGACTACGGCGTGCGCTTCTTGTTGAAACCGCTTCAGGCGCTCAGCGTCACCGGTAAAGCGCATGGGCAGGAGTTTGAGCGCGGCCTTGCGGCCCGCTGTCAATATCGGTGGCCAGATAGACTTCGCCCATCCCGCCGGTGCCGATCGATTCAGAAATTTTGTAGTGACCGAACGTCTGACCGACGAGCAAGTCAGCTTGCCCATTTTCAATAATTCTCGTCGCAAGGCCAGCAGCTGACGGTTTCGATGAAGCTGCCTGCTCGTTCGACGTGAAGCGAGAAGCGCTTCGACTTTGCGGCGCAAGACGCTCATCGCCTTCGCAGGCTGTTGTCCAGGAAGGCGCCAATCTGGTCCGGCTTTGATCCAGCGCTGCACGAAAGATTTCCTCAATCGTTTGGAACCGCGCCGGCGTCATAGACACCAATTACACGGAACTGGAACAGCGATTACACGAATTGCACGAATGTAGTCACGAAGTGTCAATCGCCGGATTAAGCTGCAAATGTTTCTGGATCAATTGGTGTTAATTAGTGAAATTCGTGTCTTAGGTTAGTGTGAATTAGCGAAATTCGTGTCGCCGTCGTGCAATTCCGTGTACAGCCATAGCTTGGCAAATTCCCAGTCACGCCTCACCGTTACACGTGAAATCTTGAGCACTTCTGCCATCTCGTCGTAGTTGAGGCCGCCAAAATATTTCAGCTCGACTACTTGAGCTTTTCTTGAGTCGAGCGTGGCCAGTCTTTCCAGTGCCTCGTGCAGATCAACAATTTCCTTTGATTGCTCCGGTGAGACAATTGCTGCTTCGTCCAGTTCTACCTTGAGCGCGCCGCCGCCGCGCTTTTGGGACTGCTGACTCCTGGCGTAATCAACAACGATTTGGCGCATCGCTCGGGCGGCCACGGCGAAGAAGTGGGCGCGGTTCTGCCAGCTCGGATTGGTTTGATCGGCCAGACGCAGATAAGCCTCGTTGACCAGCGCCGTCGTTTGCAGTGTGTGATCGGGACGTTGTCCGCCCATATGATGGTGAGCGAGGCGTCGCAGTTCCTCATAGACCAGCGGAGTCAGTTCCGCGAGAGCAGCATCGTCCCCTTGACTCCATCGCGCCAGCAGATCGGTCACTCTCTGCTGAGAAACCGAGGGCGCATCCATAACCGGTTTTCACAGCCTATCAGCCCAAAGAAATCCCGCACGCCGAAATCGTGTCGGACAGAGCTCAACTCAGATGAGCACTTTGATTGATCTTTTCGTTTTATCGCAATGAAAGGCAAACAACAAAAACAAAAGAAAGGAAAGGAAAGCATGAATTGCCACTCTTCAAAATCCGCATTCTAACACTGAATTATCGCGCCGGCGCTGATCGTCGCGCGTTTAACCTGAACGTCGGTCGCCAATCCCGGTGCGGCTTTAGTAACCACAATCTCTTAGCCCCTGTTCCGGCGGGCTACTTCCCATCCGGTTTGCTCAACTTGATGTGTAGAAGCAACTTGCGGATTGGTTCCTGCTCACGCGGATCAGAGGTGATTCGGACGTCCACTGTCACCGAGGTCACGTTCCAACCAGGAGATCGGACGGGGTGGCACTCCCATCCCGGTCCCAGTATGATTACAGTCACAGAGAGAACGCTAACGGGTACCACGACGACTGCACGTTTGAAACCTACAGTGCAGGCGAGAGCTTCACGGATGTTGGGCTGCGGGGACGTCCACAACGTGCGCAACGAAACGGGCGCGGAGGCGAAGATGTCGCCGTGCAGATGTTCCGCACAGTGCCCTGGAGGCGAATCGAGGCGGACGACCCAGGTTGCCCAAACGTGCCTCCTTGCCCCGCATTCTGACGAACAAACGCTCCCCATCGGACTCGACAGTCTCGCCAGGCCGCCAACGCGCGGCGGCAGGGCCGACGGGGTCGTATGTCTTTCAGTTAGCTCGAGCGACTCATTCGCTTTTGTTGAAAGTTGGACGTTGAGTGCCGGCGTTTACCTCGTATTTTGATAATCGCTCATGCGCTTCCGCACTTACAAAAACACTGACCTGACGGTAAGCGAAGTGGGCTTCGGACTGTGGACGATTTCCACCGGCTGGTGGGGAAATTTTACCGAGGGCGAAGCGATCGCGCTCATGCACAAGGCGTTCGACCTCGGTGTCACCTTGTTCGATGCGGCTGATACCTACGGAAATGGTTTGAGCGAAGAGCTGATCGCCAGAAGCGTTCCCGAATCAGCGGGACGAAATTGTGATCGCAACCAAGGTCGGCTACGATTTTGTCCATCACGGTGAAGCGCGCGGACGCGGGCAGCGGGAAATTCCACAGGATTTTTCGCCGGAAGCGGTGATACGCGCGACGGATGCAGCCCTCAAGCGCCTGAAAACGGACCGCATTGATCTCCTGCAATTGCATAATATTCGGATGGAGCAGGTTTATGATGACGCGCTCTGGACGACCCTCGAGAAATTAAAGAGCGAAGGAAAAGTTCGCTATTACGGCATCGCGCTTGGCCCTGCGATCGGTTGGCTTTACGAAGGGGACGAACTGTATTCGCGAGCGAGACGTCACAAGCGTGCAGCACATCTACAACGTGCTGGAGCAACATCCTGGGCACGCTATTCACGATGCGGCCACCGACGCCGGCAAGGACACAATGTTTCTGATTCGCGTGACGCATTCGTCTGGAATGCTCGAGGGAAAATACACTGCCGAGACAACCTTTCCGCCGACCGACCATCGCAGCCATCGGCCGCGCAGCTGGTTGCTGAATGGAATTAAAAAGGTTGAGAAATTACGGTTTCTTGAAAATTCCGAACGCACGCTCGGGCAAGCGGCGCTGCAATGGCTGCTCGCCGACGATCGCGTGGCTTCGACGCTGCCGAACATTTATAACGAGGAACAGCTCGTTGAATTTGCCAAGGCTCCGGATTGCTCACCACTTACGGCCGACGACCTGGTGAAAATTGATGGGCTTTATGCCGATAACTTTGGCGTTGAAGAAGCACCGCCGAAGTTTAAGGGAACAATGGAGCTGCCAAAGGAAACTGCGGCCGCATGATCCGGTAGCCGCAGGTCGTTGACCGCGGCTGATCGAGAAATTACCGAGGTCCGCGCCCTCGGCTACAGTTAATCTGATTCGTCTTCTTCCTCCACCGGTTCGGCGCGGCGAATTTCTGGTTGTTCGCGACGCGACGCTGCCGCCGCGGCCGGTTGACAACCTTTTCACCCTTGTAAATCTCTTTGAAAATATCGGCAATCATTGGGGCAGCCGCGGAGCCGCCATGGACTTTGCTGCCGACGTCGCCTTCGTAAATAGCTGCGAAGGCATACCGCGGTTGGTCGGCTGGCAGAAACCCGGCAAACCATGCCGCCGTGCGCTCTTTATTTTTAGGTCCCCATTGCGCAGTGCCGGTTTTACCGGCGACCTCAGCATTATCGAGGCTGGCCTGGTGCGCGGTGCCGCCCGCGCCATTCACAACGTCGATCATTCCCGTGTGCAATTCGTCCAGCGTCTCGGATGACAGGTTTAGCGTTCTCTTCGCTCGCACCTGATAGGCGGTAACTATTTGGTTATCGAATGTCTGCACCTGTTGGACCAGCCGTGTTTGATACAAGTGTCCCGCCGTTTGCCACGACGCCCATGGCCTGGGCCATTTGCAGCGGAGTGACCTGTATGTCTCCCTGGCCAATCGACATGTTTGCAATGTCGCCGTTGAGCAACCTGCGACCGTGCGTTGCCTTCATGTATTCATCGTTGGGAACGCGGCCTTCCGCTTCGCCGCGCAAAGGGATGCCGCACTTCGCGCCAAAGCCCAGTTGCTAATGCCCAATCGATGATCGGGTTGCGCGCCGGTCTTGATCCCAACCTGATAAAACCATGGTGTCGCACGATTCGGTAAGCGCCTGCACAAAATTCAACGCGCCGCGATTGCCCTTTTTCCAATTGTGGAAGGTGACGTTGCCAATCTGAATTGCCGGAACGCATTCATATTGATCATCCGGATAGACGGCACGGCTTTCGAGCGCGGCAATTCCAACGGCAATTTTGAAGGTCGATCCCGGTGGATAAGACGAACGATACGCTCGCGGCAAAAGCGGAATGTCTGGATCGTTCTGCAAAATTTTGAGTTGTTCAGCCGAAATTGACGGAACAAACAGATTTGGATCGTACGTAGGCCAGGAAGCCAACGCCAGAATGTCGCCGTTGTTTGGATCGATAATCACGATGGCGCCGCGTTTCGCTTTTGCTTCCAGCGCTTTTTCGGCGAGTTGTTGAAGACGCAGGTCAAGCGTGGTGACTACGTTGTAACCGGGCTCAGGCGGAGTGATCAGTTTCTCGGAAGTCTTCCGACCATCTTTATCAAAGGTGAGTTTGTATTCGCCATGCTTGCCTGTGAGCATGTCGTTGAACGTTTGCTCGAGTCCCTCGCGTCCCTCGGTTTCAGGCCAGAGCGTTTCGTGATTGTCGACAATGCCGTCGGGATTTCGCCCGGTCTTGCCGGTGTAACCGATAATTTGACCGGCCACTTTTCCGTTCGGATAAACCCGCACGTAGATCGGGCGCACAATCACCCCGGGCGGCGGATCATTTTTGATCTGTTCGTATTCCAACTGGCTGAGATTCTGCGCGATCTCCATACGGCATGATTCCCCGGTTATGGTAGTGGCGAAGAATCGCTTCGTCGGAAATCTTGATTTTGCGACCAATTAGCCTGGCTGCGTCCTGTCGATCTTTTCCCTGGCGAAGCTGAGCGTCTGCGCATCGGAAAAATCAAGCGGCGTTGGGAAATTGATGGCGAGATTGTAGCTAAGCCGATTTTGCGCGAGCGGTTCGCCGTTGCGGTCTGTAATCTGGCCGCGCGGCGCTGGAACATCGAGGATGTAAGTGCGCGCGAGTTTTTGCGTCTCGAATGTCGGGCACAATTGTTTCTTCGTCGGCTTGTGGAGGTGTGCTTGTGCTGGGCACAGCAGATGGCGCCAGCGCCTGGGCGAATGATGCGGTCGGCGTTGCCTAGATCGAGAAGGCGACCCACAAACCGCCCAAAGTTCCCCGCGATTCATTCGAAAAGTGAACTCTCAATGAGCTGATCGAATCAGCGAATAGAAGGTAAAGCTGCGACGGAGCGCGAGCGATCTGGAAGCAGCGAGTTCAAATCAATGAACATGCTTTGCAGGAATTGATGCACGTCTTCGGCCAGCTTTCGACCTATTCCTTCCGTGGAGGCGATTTCGTCGACGCGTGGCCTTACGTAGGCGATTCACCGAGCCGAACTTCGCAGCAGCAAATTCTTGCGGTTCTGACTCACGCCGGGGCAATCGTCAAGAATGCTTTCGCCGACCCGTTTTTTCATGAGCAATTGGTGATATGCGTTGGCGAAGCGATGCGCCTCGTCGCGAATGCGTTGGAGCAATCGCAAGGCGCCGGAGTCCATTGGAAGCTGCAGCGGCAACGCCCGGCCCGGCCGGTAAATCTCTTCCCGTTCCTTGGCCAGGCCGATAATGGGAAGATCGTGCAAGCCTAATCGCTGCAATTCACGGCACGCGGCGTGAAAGCTGGCCTTTTCCGCCATCGACAATGATCAGGTCTGGCAAGACGAACGGCGACAAAACTCTCGTCATTCCGAGCCCCGAAAGCTTTCGGGGTCGAGGAATCCCGCGAAGTTACCTGTAGCGTCTTGCAACGGGATCGCTCGACCCACTTCACTATTGCCTAGGCAGGTTTTGGTCGGGATGCCGGGAAATTCGCGCCAGCGCATCCGCCGCATTCTCCTGCGAAAACTCCGCTACCTCGGAGTTTGCATCGCGCGCCTCCAGCAGAACACGCGAATACCTGCGCCGAACGACCTCGGCCATGCTGGCGAAATCGTCCTGGCCGTCGACCGTTCGCACCCGATAACGGCGGTAATTGTCTTTGTCCGGCACGCCGTCCCGAAAACAAACCATCGAAGCAACAACGTGCGTCGTGGAAATATTTGAGATATCGAAACATTCCATCACGCGCGGCACTTGCTGGCAGCTGTAGCGCATCAGCCAAGGCGCGCACGTCCGCCATCGGATCGATTGTGCTCGGCAGACTGCCGCGGGTAAATCGACGCATTGGCCTTGTCGTGCTGCGCAAATCGTCAATCATGTTGCGTAGTTCGGCGGCTTTCTCGAAGTCCATTTTCTTCGCCGCTTTGCGCATTTCCTCTTCCAACGTCGCGATCATTTCCCTCGATTTTCCTTCCAGAAATTCACAGGCTTGCGATGACACGCTCGCGGTATTGCTCCGCGCTAATTTCGCTCAAACGCACCGGCACCTGATAGGTCGCTGATTTCAATTCGCGCTCGTCAGGCGAGCCTCGTCCAAATGTGAGCACCCCGAACTTTTTCCGCATGAAATTCAATGTCTGCCGCAGCGCCCCAGCATGCGCATACGGACCGAAGTAGCGGCTACCATCGTCCTTTTGAATCGGGCCAGCCGAAAGCGCGGCCATTCCTCCGAAAGATCGACCCTGACCAGGAGGAACCGCTTATCGTCGCGAAATGAAACGTTATAACGCGGCCGGTATTCCTTGATTAGTTTGCCTTCGAGCAAAACCGATTCCGCTTCGCTGCGAACTGTATGTGTCTCAAAATCCCATGTCGCCTCGAGCATGGCGCGCGTTTTCAAATCGGCCTGCGCCAGCTTGGACGGCAGGAAATATGAACCCACTCGTTTGCGCAGGTCGCGCGCTTTGCCTACGTAAATCACGCGGTTAAACCGGTCGCGCATCAAGTACACACCGGGCTTGTGCGGCACTTCGTGCACCTTCTTCTGCAAATCCGGCTTCTCTTTTGTTGATACAGCCATCCGGCTGTGAATCTACGCGAGAAGCGGAGATCTGGAAATCCGCTACTCACCTGCTCCGGGCTGTCGCAATGAGGCAGCGTGACGCATACAAAGCGCCCGCTGAAACGTGCTCTGTCGCGGCGCTATCTGGTCCTCAGTCGAAAGCGACTATTTCGCGTTACGGTCTTGTCGTTGTCGTAGTGGTCGTTTCCTCGTGCTTGATAACTCGTGGTGGCTGGCTCAGCACGACCTTGCGCACCGACGCACCCGGTCACCAACTGTCGTGTAATAGATGGTTGCCGGCATGTCTGGTCGAATGGCCGACAAACTTACGGTGCGACCTTCAGGATCTACGACGGTCGTGTCCCTAGTCGTAGTAGTAACGGACTGGTGCCACATTCGGCGCTGTTCGGAACGTGAAGTAATCCGAATCCGGCGTGTATGTCACGATATGTGCCGGCACTGCTGGTCGTTGTCTGCTGAGTTGTCGTCGTGCCTGTTACCGGGTCTGTGTCGTGGTCGTAGTTGTCGTGGTCTGCTGCGCGAGCGCTATCCACCACGCGCCGCTGCGCAAGACCACTACCAGCTGCTAATATTTTCACTAATCTCGTTTGTTTCATATTTGTCCCTCTGCTTTGATTGAATGGATGTTCTCCATTCATGTATCTCCCCGGCTCCTTAGCGCCGAAGCTTCTTCAGTTACGCCCTGATATCGTAAATTCGGCCTCGCGTGGTCGCATCCAGCGGGCGACTAACCCCGTTTTGTTGCAACAAGGTAGCGATGAATCGTAGCGATTTTTATGCAGGCTTTACCCGGTTTTCGCGATTTCCTTCCCGACGACTGCGCGGTGCGCAATTACATCTTTGCGCGCTGGCGCGAAGTCGCGCGGCGCTACGGTTTTCTTGAATGGGACGGCCCCGTTCTCGAGACCGACCGAGCTATACAGAAAAAGAGCGGCGCAGAAATCGTCGATCAGCTTTTCAACTTTACTGACAAAGGCGAACGCGAAGTCGCGATGCGGCCCGAGCTCACGCCCACGCTTGCTCGCGTGGTCGCTGCGCACGAGCGCGAATTCAAGAAGCCGCTCAAATGGTTCTCAATTGGCCAATTTTTCCGTTACGAAAAACAACAGCGCGGAAGATTGCGCGAACATTTTCAACTCAACTGCGACATCATCGGGGAAGCGAACCTCGCCGCTGACATCGAGTTGGTGGCGCTCTGCATCGATATCCTGCGTGCGTTTGGGTTCACCGAAAAGATTTCGTCGTCCGGATCAGCGACCGCGAATTTCTGGACCGATTTTCTGCGCGAAAGAGATGTACCAGCAGATCGATGGGACGAATTGCTGCAGGCAATCGACAAATCCGGACGTGAACCGCGCGAGAAAACAGCGGAGAAACTCGGCGAACTCGCCGATCCAATCTTTGCAATTCTAAAGAGCGGCGGGAAGAGCCAGAAGCTCGACCAACTTGTTGATGGCCTTGCGCGAGTCGAGGACTTGCCGATTATGTAGCGATCGATGTCGGCATCGTGCGCGGACTGGCTTATTACACCGGCATTGTATTTGAGGTGTTCGACCGCGTCGGAAAATTCCGCGCCATCGCCGGTGGCGGCCGTTACGACAACTCTAATCGCGCAACTCAGCGATGGCGCCGTCTCAATGCCGGCCCTCGGTTTCGCCATGGGGGACGTCGTGCTCGGCGAATTGATGAACGAAACACGCGCATGCGCGTGAGAAACTGGAGACTGCAATCGCGACTGGACAGGAAGATCGACATCTACGTAGTTATCGCGAAGGAACAGCGCCGCGCCGACGCTCTTGCGCAAATTCAACAACTTCGCGACCGCGGCTATCGCGTGGATTATCCGCTCACCAGCGAAAAGGTCGGCAAACAATTTCAAACCGCCGAGCAACTCGGCGCGCGCGTTGCAGTCCTGTTCGGAGACGAATGGCCGCAGGTGAAAGTAAAGAACCTGGCTACACGCGAGCAGAATCTCCAGTTCACCACGCGGAGTTAACTTGCGCACTTGCAGAGCGTAATCCAGCTGCGCCATCCTGAGCGCAGTGAAGCGGAGTCGAAGGATCCCGTCGCAATTGTCCGACGTTTCGCACACGGGATTCGTCGACTTCGCTCGGAATGACAGACGCAACACATGTATCGCACCCACGACTGCAATTCACTTCGCAAGAGCAGACATCGGCAGGCAAGGTCACGCTGGCCGGGTGGGTCAATGTCACGCGCGATCACGGCGGGGTAATTTTCATTGATCTCCGCGATCGCGAAGGCCTGACGCAAATCGTGTTTCGGCCGGAGGAAAATGCGCAGCTTGCGAAGCAGGCGCATACATTGCGCAGCGAAGACGTAATTCAGGTGTCGGGTCGCGTCGCTGCGCGGCTGCCGGGCACAGAAAATCCGAATCTCGCCACCGGCGATATCGAAATCATTCCGAGCGAGCTGAAGATTCTGAATCGGGCCGGCACGATCTGCCGTTCCCGATTGATGCCGAGCCGCAGAACGAAGATTTGCGGATGACGCACCGATACTATCGACCTGCGCCGGCCACGTTTCGCTCGCAATCTGCGCTTGCGACACATCGATCGGCGAAGGCGACGCGCGATTATCTCGACAGCCAGGGCTACGTCGAAGTTGAGACGCCGATCCTTTCCAAGAGCACTCCGGAAGGCGCGCGCGATTTTTGGTGCCGAGCCGGATCACGCCCGGAAAATTCTATGCGCTGCCGCAGGCGCCGCAGCAATACAAACAACTGCTGATGGTCGCCGGCGTGGAAAAATATTTCCAGATCGCAAAATGTTTTCGCGACGAAGATTTGCGCGCGGACCGGCAACCGGAGTTTACCCAGATCGATATCGAAGCCTCGTTCGTAACGCCGGACGACATTTTCGCTGTTACTGAAGGAATGCTCGCTGCAATTTTCAAGGCCGCGCGCAACATCGAGATCAAGATCGCCGTTCGATCGGCTTACCTATCGCGAAGCGGTCGGTCGCTACGGCAGCGATAAACCGGATCGCCGTTTTGGAATGGAACTTGTCGATCTTGGAGAAATTTTCGCGAGAGCGGTTTCAAGGTTTTCCGCAACGCGCTCGGATGCAGGCGGCGTGGTGAAAGCGATCAACGCCAAAGGCTTTGCCGGAATCACGATCGGACAAGCTGACGAACTAACTGAAATCGCGAAGTTGTACGGCGCGAAAGGGACTCGCCTTCATCAAGATCGAGAACGGCGAATGGAAATCGCCCATTGTGAAATTTTTCTCCGAAGCTGAGAAAGCGGCGCTGCAATCGAAACTGAAAATCGAGGAAGGCGACTGCATCTTCTTCGCGCGCGGACAAATGGGAAATCGCCTGTGAAGTTCTCGGCCGCCTGCGGCTGCGCATCGCCGAAATTCAGAAAGCTCACGCCTGTCTGCCGAAATCTGGGATTTCCTCTGGGTCACAGATTTTCCGCTGTTCTGAATGGAGCCCGAGGAAAACAAATGGAACGCCATGCATCATCCCTTTACGCGACCGAAAGCGGAGGACATGCCGCTATTTGAAGCGAAGAAGTTTCCGGATGTTCGCGCCGAGGCGTACGACGTCGTTTTGAACGGTGTCGAGATCGGCGGCGGCAGCATGCGAATTCACGAGCCGGAGTTGCAGGACAAAATGTTCGAAGCGCTCGGTATCAGCCCGGAAGATCGGCAATCGCAGTCTTGGCCATTTGCTGCGCGCGCTGCGTCTTGGCGCGCCGCCGCACGGCGGCATCGCGCTCGGACTCGATCGGCTGGTCATGCTGATCTGCGGCGAACAAAGCATTCGCGACGTGATAGCCTTCCCAAAAAACAATCGCGGCATGGATTTGATGTCGCAATTCGCCCGCCGAGAGTCGATCCACGCCAACTGCGCGGACTTGTCGATCAAGCTGACTGCGGAAAAGAAATGAGAGCAGCGGATTGTCCCGGCGGTCAAACGTGCAGGTAGCCACCGGCTTCGATCGCTCAAGTAACCCGGGGCCGTTCTTTCGCTCCGCCGCGGTGGGCAGAGGATCCTTGCGGGCTGTGATCGCCTCCGCGCCCGAGTCCTTCAGCTGCTTGAGCCTGGAGTCGCGTTGAACTCGACATCTTTCGTGAATTCCGGCGGAAGGTCCGTGCTCCGCATAGATGGCGTGCACCGGGGCATACGTCCACACATGCCATGCAATCAATGCAGTCATCCGGGTGAATGACCACCTGGTTGTCCATTTCGTAGAAGCAGGCGACCGGGCACACTTCTACACAGTCGGTGAACTTGCATCCGTTACATTTGTCGGTCACGACGTGGGGCATAGGATTTCGGTGGTTGAGGGTTGCAGTGAAAAGACCGCCGTTGACGCTCAAGTAATTAGCGATGCCCGTGCCAGTCAATTCCTGCTTTCAACATCGGCGTTAAGCGACGACCGTGGTGATGCTCGCGGCCGGTCCGGAAAAGAATCGCCACTGAAAACGTGACGATTGTGCCGAAGCAGATCCACCAGGGAAATTCCATTACTGGTAGCCAGGCTGGGTTGGGTGTAAAGTTTGCCGGCAAAGATTTCGGCAATGTTGTTAGGCAAACCGCTCAAAATCGCGACGACGATGAAGCCGATGATCATCGCGATGATGTTGCCGAAATTGTTTCCGCGCGATTTGGTTAACATGCCGGCGAGAAAGACGCCCAGCACCGAGCCGTAGGTATAACCGTAAATGCTGATCACAATCAGAATGATCCGCACGTTTGGGTGCACGATGACGAGGTAGGCTGTTGTAGACGCGACGACGATCATCAGCACTGAGAACCAGACCGTGGCCCAGCGCACGGCGCGAAGACTTTGTTCGCTTGTCGATGCCGGATTGATATAGGGCTCGTACCAATCCCGAGTAAAACTCGTGGCCAGCGCGTTGATCGCTGTGCTGAGCGAGCCCATTGCTGTTGCGAAAATGCCGGCAATGAGCAGACCGCGCAGGCCGACCGGCATTTCGTAAAGAATGTAATGGCAGAAGATCTCGTTCGGAGTTTTCGGTAATGCCGGATCCTGATGCGTCTGGTAAAAAACCCAGAGCAGCACACCGATGCTCAGAAACGTGAACGCGATCGGAATATCGGCCAGGCCTGACATGATCAGCGAGCGCCGGCTCCGACGAATGTCAGGCGCGGTCAACATGCGCTGGACCATGTCCTGATCGGTGCCGTGCGTCGCCATGGTCATGAAGGTTGAGCCAATCAAGCCGGCAAAAATCGTATGCTCGATCGCGAACATGCCTTTCCATTTTGACCATCCATGCTTGGCTGGATCCAAACCGGTGGTGAAGAAATCGGAAATGCCGAACCCGCCGTGACGTTGCACGATTTGATGAAAACCACCGGGTATTGCGAAAGTAAAGCAACCCGAGAGCAATGAGCGCGCTGCCGATCATGATCGACGCTTGAATGAAGTCGGTCCAGATGACGGCTTTGATTCCGCCCAGCGTTGTGTAGATGGCCGTCAAAATGACGATGGCAACCGTTGAGCCGATGTAGATGAAAAGCGTTTCTTTTGGCCTGGCTGAACGCCGCGAATCATTTCATAGGCGAGCGCAAGCGCGATAGCAGCCGCATACAGTCGCGTGCCGGACGCGAGCAGCCGTGTAAACAGAAACACGGCCGACGCCGCGTTCTTGGTCGGCACTCCGAAGCGGGCGGTAAGATATTCGTAGATCGAGTAAACTTTGTAGTCGTAATACGGCTTGATAAAAATGTAACTGACCAGGATTCGCGCGATAATCGTGCCGAGCGCCAGCTGCAAATAGGTGTAGTTCCGCAGCGCGAATCCTTCGCCCGGTGTTCCGAAAAAGTGCCGGCACTTGTCTCCGCGGCGATGAGCGAAGCGAGCACAGCCCACCATGGAATTCGGCGGCCACCCAGCGCGAAGTCTTTGAGATTTTCCTCCTTCCGGCCCATGTAGAGGCCGATGGAGATGATGAGAACGAAATAGAGCAGCAAAACCGCGCTATCGATCGCGAGTCGCGCTGTCCATGTCGGCGCACTATTTAGTCAGGATGACGGACTATCGAATGGTGAACGCACGAAATGCCATGAAAATCACGAGTTTACAATGACGAAGCCTCGACGAAGTGCGTCCTCCTGGCTTCGTCATACCTTCGGTCTGGATTTGACATCGCGTCGAGCCATCGTGTTATCTAATGAAGCTGCATGGAAATTCCCGCACCAGACTTTGATCTTGCGATGACGCTCGACTCCGGCCAGGTCTTTCATTGGCAAAAGTCGCGGCGACGGATTTGTGGGAACGATCGGGGATTGCCCGTTATACGCGGAACAAGGCGGCTAGCGTGCTTGAAAGTGCTCGCTTGCGGCGCGATCGTCCGCAACCAGGCGCGATGCGACGCTGCGCTCCCACGAATCGCTCGCGCATTATTTCGCGCTCGGATCATCCGCTCGCGGACATTTGCGCTCGTTCCCGGACGATCCGGATGATGAATGCGGCGCGAGAATTTCTGTCGCGGGCTGCGGATCATTCGGCAGCCGAAATGGGAAATGTCTGGCTACTTTCATCTGTTCTTCGATGAAACAGGTGGCGCACATTCGTCAGATCTCGACTAGCGCTGCGCGAACGCTTTGGTGTCGCAAAGACGACAGCTAATGTGCAAGCCGCTTCTGCGCAGCTTACGCTCTCCACTCGCGCGCGGCGACATTGCCCGCAGCTTCCGAGAATGAGTTGCGCAGAATGCGCCTGGGTTATCGCGCCAGGAACCTGCTTGCGACGGCTGCGCACTCGTTAGTCTCAGGCGAAGGCGGACTTGAGAGCATGGTCGGCGCTCTGCCCGATGCCGATCTCAGAGAAAACTGTAGCGCGTTGCCCGGCGTGGGAGCGAAGGTTGCCAACTGTGTAATGCTATTTTGCCTATGAACGACGTGCGCGCATTTCCGATCGACGTCTGGATCGAGAGAGCTTTGAGAACAGCAATATTTTCCGCGGAAGAAGAAAATGACGCGCATGCGAGCTGCGCGAATTCGTCCGAAACGCTATTTTGGCGAACATGGCGGTTACGCGCAGCAAGTATTTGTTTCATCATGCGCGCGTACACTGAAGTCAGGCGTCCCAGCCTCGACTCCGGCGATAAGAACGAACGACAAGCAAGACGTCAGCCACGCAGAAGTCAGAAGACTGGAGCCTGCACCGCCTGGCGCAAGTTGTCAGCGCCCCATGGGCTGAGATAGGTTCCTGCCTTAAACTGAGGACTTCCAGAGGCCCAATCCTTTCTGACCACTGAGAAGACGCTCTGCATGACGACGGCCGACATTATGTTCGCCCAGCCGGGCAACCCCGAAAGCTATCGGGATCACGAATACGACGACGCGAACGGTTTTGTTGGCGCTGCTTGCGGCGATTTTCATTCACCCTGCTTGTGGCGTTTTTGCTTGCCGCCTTTGGCGGCGTTTCTCTCGCCGACGACCCGATTGAGGACAAGCCGGTCCGAGCTCACGTTCATGGATCTTCGCCAGCGCCAACTGGCTCCGAAGAATTCCGCGTTTATCGAGACGGACGAATCGAAAAAAGCACCCGAGCCGCAAGAGAAAACATTTGAATCGAACGCCAATTCGATTGCAGCAAGCGAAGCTAGCTGCCGCTGGGAAGTGCCATTGCCGTCGCAGACGGGCAAGAGATCGGCCATTTATGGATTTGGAGACACATCAGCATTCGCTCGACATGAAGGGCGCGCAGCGCACAACCGAGTGCCGCGCCGCAGGAGAGTCCGAAACCCGTCGCCGGCCGCCCCAAACCGCAACCAGCTCCGATTACCGCGGCGGAGCAATTTGCGATGTTAACTCAAAAACCCTCGCAAACACGTGAGACCCTCAACTGCAACATCGCAACCGCAATCGGCGTATCGGCCGGTTGAAGCAGCGAACACCATCGCCGGAAACATCACCAATCGCGGTATTTCTTCCGTTAACGCCTTGGGCACACCCGCTTGGCCGCTACACAAAGAGTTCGTAGCGGATTCAATTGGATCGCGGCTGGTATGCGTTTGTGGAGCAGAAGCAGGACTTGGTCAACATCGGGACTCTGCGGCTCCGGTTTTATATTGATCGGAGCGGACGAGTGAAGGATCTCAAAGTCGTACCGAGAACAGCTCGAACGAGGCGTTCGCAAACTGTCTTGCGTACAATCGGTGCTGGAAGCGCACCTTCCTCCGATTCCCGGATGATGTTGCGAACACGCTTTGCCTCCGAGGGCTTGAAGTAGATGGACTCGGTTTCATTATTTTTCCGAACCGATGATCGCTTGCCTGAGATAATTATCGAAACTCCGGAAACCGTGAATACGTGTCTTGGATTCTTCGCGAAGGGCGGCCTTTTCATGTGGCCGCTGCTGGCAGTGCTCGATTGTCTCGGTGACGATAATGATTTTGCGCGGCCTGGCTTTGCGACGGAACAAGGTTATGCCGCCACTGATCGAGAGCGAAATAGAACGTTTGACCCCTGGCGAAAGTCCTGAGCGGCTGTCGCGCATCGTGCATCATGATGGTTCGTCGCTGTCGCGGATCGCTCGCGTGGCGTTGCAATATTTGCGCAGCCCGCGCTCGGAAAACGTGGAAGCGGTTCAAACACGCGCTCGCCACGAGATGGTGCGCCTGGAAAAAGGTCTTATCATTCTCGAAGTCATTGTGGGCATCGCGCCACTGCTCGGCCTCATCGGCGCAGTTTCGGGATTGGTGCATGTCTTTTCCCAGCTCGGACTGAACTCGGGCGCATCGGATACGCGTCAGATCGCGCTCGGCATCTCCGAAGCTTTGAACTGCAACCGTTTTCGGCCTTTCGAGGTTGCTGTGCCGACGCTGATCGGATTCACCTATTTTTCGAGGAAAGTTGAAGTGATGTCGGTGGAGATGGAAACGCTGGTCGTCGAATTGATCAATAAGTGCTATTACGGTCGCTCTTCGCGCGAATTCGAGCCGGCAAAAGCAACCGCGCCGCCAGCTCGCGATGCCGATTTCGACGCCGGTAGCGTGAAACGCGCGGGCGCATTTCACACCATGAAGTTTGCAGTCGAAAACGCAGAGCGCCCGTCATCATCATCGTTTCGCTCGTCGATATTCTCATCATCCTGCTGATCTTTTTGTCGTTTCTACAACGTTTCAGAAAGACCAGCCCGAAGTTCAGATTAATCTGCCGGAGTCCAAGACAGCGCAGAAACAGCCTTGCGGAGCTCGAACACGCGATCGTGAGCATCGATCAAAATGACGAGATCAAACTCGATCGGACGAACCGATGGGCGTGGACGAACTGGAGGGCGCAGTGTGCGCGATCTGCCGGAGACCCGCAAGTCCACGCTGGCGCTGCAAGCGGACAAGAAAGCTTCCTTCGGCACGATCATTAAGGTTATGGACGCGTTGAAGCTGGCGGGCGTGCAGAAATTTGCCGGCGTTTACGCGGGAAGAGAAAATGATCCTGCCGATTTTGCGAGTGAGCGACCCGATCCTGCTGGGCGAAAGGCAAACCGATCGACAACATAGACGATCGGATTCGCGGAACTGCAGCGCGCGAACATGATCGAGACGATGCACGCGGCGCATGGCGTCGGACCTCGCGCAGCGCAGCAGAGTCGGTGAAGCCTTGCAGCTCACGGTGCTCGACGTTTCGGCTAGTCGAAGATCGGCCGAGAGCACGTTGAAGGTGGATGGCAAAGACGGTCGATCCCAAGGCGTGCGATGCCGCTGGTGTTGATCAATCCGGAAATCGAGCTGCACGGTGCAGGCGGAACTGGGATTGAAGGTTGCTTAAGTTTTCCCGAAATCACCGGCGACATCGAACGGGCGAATACGGTGATCGTGCGTGCGCAAACTTTGGAAGGCGGCACGATCTGAAATCGCAGAGCGAGCCGGATTTCTTGCGCGCGCGATGACAGCACGAAGGCGATCATCTTAATGGAATCCCTATTTATCGATCGGATGAATTCGGCGGCAAAGGCCGCGTTGTCGAGCCGCCTGAAACGACTCACAAAGGAGACGAGACGCGGCGTCCAGGACATCGGGAAGCGCTCGTCGGTGCAGACGACGCTGTAGCGGCTCCAGTAACTGTCGGAGTCGAATCTGCAAAATTCCCTGATGAGCAACATTTGGGTCAAATGGGTTCGCAGGCTTCAATCAATTGGGCGCGAAACTACGGCAAGAACGAATTCGACCTGCAGCGATATCAACAGGTTGAGGACGTCGCTGCCGAGATCGCCGCTAGGTATCCGATGGCGAACTGCAGACCATCAAGGCGATGTTTGGACGCGAGACGCTGGACCGGCAACTCCAAAAATCGACGTGCGAGCGGCCGTTATTTCAGAAAACAAAATATTGCTTATAAAGAGCGAGGCGATGGTTGGACATTGCCAGGTGGATGGAGTAGATCCCGGAGAGTCCCCAAGCGAAGCAGCTGTCCGGGAAACAAAGGAGGAGTCTGGGTATGACGTCAATGCCGTTAGACCTAATGGCGATTTACGATCACGCGATAGACAGGGGCATCCTCCGTGTCCTTTTCATGTCTATAAGCTGATTTTCTGTGTGAGGTTGTAGGAGGTTCGGCCAGGACGAGTCTTGAGACTGACGCAGTCTGCTTCTTTGGCGAGGAAGAATTACCCGCTCTTTCACGAATCTCCGAATCTTATCACCGCAGGTGAACGCGCATTCGCTTTCGCCAGAGACCCGAATTTGCCTGCTGACTTCGACTAGATTAACGCGCGCGACTTAGGAAGCGATGCCGCCGCGATCTTCAGAATTATCGTGGTCAGAAATCCCGTCAACGGACTAGTCGCTGCCGCGACATCCAGTTTTCAGCTAATCCGATTTCGCGCGCTTCGCGTCCGGCTTCAATTGCTTTTTTAAATGCCTTTGCCATGCGAACAGGATCGGAAGCAATTGCGATGGCAGTGTTGACCAGCACCGCATCGGCGCCCATCTCCATCGCTTCAGCCGCCTGACTTGGCGCGCCGAGCCCGGCATCGACCACTACCGGCACTGTGGCCTGTTCGATGATGATCTCGATCTGCGGACGCGTTTCGATTCCGCGGTTACTGCCGATTGGCGAACCGAGCGGCATCACCGTGGCGGTGCCCGACGTCCTGCAATCGTTTCGCCAGCACCGGATCGGCATTGATGTAGGGAAGAACCGTGAATCCCTCCTTCACCAGAATTTCCGCGGCCGCCAGCGTCTCCACCGGATCGGGAAGCAAATAGCGCGGGTCGGGATGTATCTCGAGCTTGATCCACGTCGGCAAGCCTGCGCTCGCAGCCAGCCGCGCGAGGCGCACCGCCTCGGTCGCGTTGCGCGCGCCGCTCGTGTTCGGCAAGAGAAGAAACCGTTTCGGATCGATAAAATCGAGAATGTTGGCAAACGGATCGCGCTTTGCCGGAAAGATCGGCGCGCCGCAGCGCCACCGTCACCAGCTCGGTGCCGCTCGCGATCGAGCGCGTCGCGCATCAGCTCGTTCGACGCGAATTTCCCCGTGCCGACGAGCAGGCGCGAGGTGAATTCGCGATCGGCGATCTTCAGTTTGGAAGGCTTGTCCGCCATT
>ERZ1370068.6842-contig-580_pt1 | contig 56275 bp, 98 predicted proteins | sample MGYA00561227_ERZ1370068 | MGnify/ENA primary metagenome ERZ1370068 (study PRJEB38410, sample SAMEA6850437) | metagenome | study: Metagenomic assessment of the ecological functions of the soil: analysis of the soil microbiota associated with the... | reverse complement strand
CACTCGCACCCCGACAGGCGATCATGATACTGGTCGCTCAACTTACAGAGCCGAGCATACCACGCCCGCCATGCCCCACCCGTCGGCGGGGCGGTGGCCATAGGACAGAGGCGCTGGAGTTCCGCCAAGGCCCACGCTCCACAGGCAGCGAGATCGGGGGACGAGCGCTCCGCCAAGCCCCGTGCCGTCCGGATGAGATGCGCCAGACACGTTTGGCGCTGCGCCACCCAGGTTTGGTAGACCCCATAGCCATCACTGACGAGGAGCCCGGCCCACTCCTCGATGAGGGCGGCAAAGGCGGCTTTGGAGCGGTGGGGGTGGATCATATAGAATGCCACGGTCTCATGCGCCATGACCCACAACCAGGGCAGCGTGTTCGTGAGAAACCACGAGGTTTCATCAATGTAATGCACCGGGGCTCGACGGGCCTGGCTCGCCATGGCCCTCTAGTGCGGCTCGATGGCGTGCGCCACCCGATCGAGCATCTTCTGGATGGCTCCCAGGCTCAGCGGGACCTGGAGGACCGAGGCACAAAGGTCTGGATCGTGCGGCGACCGGTGCCGTGGGTCCCGGCGATTTCCCCAACGAGGGCGGTGAACCGTGGCCCATACCCTGCAGTATGCTCAGGGGGACCTGCGCCTTGGTCCACTGCGCACACACGGGACACCAGGCTTCATGCAACACAAAATGGGTTACGTCCATCTGGATGGCAGGCAACTCCATGACTTGATGCGTATGGTAGGGGCGCGTCATCACGCAAGGCTGTAGACCGCAGGCGCACTGTTGCGGCGTGAGCACTCGCGTGTCGGTCGGCGCCAAGAGCGCCTGCGGATGGCCAGGATGGCCGGGTTGCCCACCCGCTTTGCGCGGCGGAGCGTCTCCTGCAGGCTTCCGGGCCTTTTTATACGGCGAGTCCGTCGAGGGCGGACGCTGCGACGTGGTGGAGTCCTGCTTGAGCCGTGCTTCGACGGCTTCCAGACGCTGCAACAATGTCACGACCAGCGTTTGGACACTGGGCGGCGTCTGCTGCCAATCGGCGGGCGGAATATCCAGCCCTGCAGGCACGGCTTCTGGTGTCTTGGGTGGTTGTAGCATGGCGGCTCCTCACATAGCGTGCACAGATTTGTATCACAAAATGTGTGGAGCGTCAGCCAAAAAGAGCGAGGACGGGCACTACATCTCTACAGGGGAGTCCCCCTGTGATCGTCTGACCCTCGAGAGTAATACTCTTGTTCGTCCGACAGCTCAGCATCAATGGGTGCTGAGAAAGTTCTCCCCTTGAACTGTATGCCATGTCCAGCTATAGTACACCAGTCCAGTGGTATAGTTTATTGATTCATTAGCCTGTTGCTTCAATTTCTCACGGAACAAAGCGATGGCACGCTCCATTTCCGAGTTTCGTCGTGTTCTCGCGCAGAATGCATGTCAAACCCGGTGATTTTCAGTTTCGCCGCGATGGCACGGGTATCGTTTACCGGATTGGCCAGCTGCGCACCCTTGCCACGATAGGCCGCGTTTCCACCAACCAGTGCCACTCGCTTTTCCGCATGGGCGCAGTAGGCGCGCATACCAAGACGCATAATAATGACACAGCGCCTATCAAATCCCTCTGCCGCGTGACAACATTTTGCCAGAAACCCTCTTCTGCTATATCGGTGCCGTTCTCATACCCATTGTTCCAACTCCCCGCACCTCACTCAAGCGTTGCCGGTTGCCCGTTCATCAGCCGCTGCCAAATCCAGATCACGCGATATGACCACATCTTCACCTGAGGCACGCTCAATTATTTAAAATAATCGAGCTTGAACTTGGTCAGCTGCCACTTCCTGTTCAGACCCGCTGCCACAAGATAGACGCTTTGGACGGATTGGTGATCGAACGCACGCCATACCTGTTGATCTTTCACAGAAGTATACTTATGGCCTTCAGTGCGGTTATGACCCCATTCGTATTGAATGCGTCCCAGCCCCTCTTTAATGCCGATTTATACTAGTTTCGAAATAGTGTATGCCGAAGCGGCAGACGATGATGGATAACGATTGTACTGAGCGACGAAACGTTCGACGAACTTTTTTGCCCTCTTCGAAGTTGTAAACATTTGGAACGTTCCATTCCCACGGTATCGCCCCTGAGGACGCCTTCCATCACGTGCGCTGCCGCCGGCGCGCTCAGCCATGGCGAGGTGAGGTTGGGAACGACGATCTGCACCCCGTTACTTCGGCCCAGATCAAGTCGTGGGCGATCCGGATGCGGTACTCAGATCATCGCCAAAAAGAACCAGCACGAGCACGTCAGGCGTAAGTTTCTAGCCTTCAAGCGCGGCCCGAAAATGTTCCTCCTTCGCCCCTCCGGAAAGGAGTTTTCGTTCCCCCGGTGCAACTTCCGAATTCGTCGTCCGTGCTAGGTTAACCCGCATAGCCGCTTGGTCGTCCATCCCCATGTATAATCTGCCGTCAGATAAAAATATTTTTGTTTGGAAATTTTTGTGGTAGGTCACCTCCGATTGCCTGAGCGGCCATCCAGGAATGCAGCACTCCGGAACGTCGTTTATAACCATCCTTACCTGTCATATCCATAGAATAAGTCAGCGTACCGAAAAACAGGACATTTTTCTCGTGAGCCACTTTCCAACAGCAACAGCCACCCCACTAGATGCGCCACCGAAAATCATGACACACCTTTGTCAATAACTCCTGTTGTGTTTTGCCATTTCTGGTTTCAGTGTGGTACCCTCAGGCCCTATCTCACACACCCTCACGTGAAAGGGGCAACGCCTGATGCAGCTTCCAATCGTGGCTCCCGCTCCCCTGGTGACTGCTCATGCGGACGTCTTCCGGGACCTCTTCGAGAATCGGTGCCAGTTTCAACATTTCCAGAATTATTTGACGGGCCTGATCGTCCTGGACAACAAAAGCCTGACCAACATCACCCGCTGTGTGCTGGAGAGCGCTGACAAAACGAACCTGTCCCGCTTCTTCTCTGAAGCGCCCTGGTTTCAAGAACAGGTCAACGATCGTCGAATCGCGTATCTCCTCCAGCAGACGAAAGGGGTCCGCAGTCCGAAGGCCGACGCAGCCCTGATACTCGATGACACCTTGTGCGAGCATGTGGGCAGTCTCTTTGACTACGTGGACCGCCATTACAACCACGGCGACGACACCTATCCGCTGGCCCACAATCCGGTGACCAGCCATTACCTCAGTGGTCCTGTACGCTTTCCCGTCGATCTCCGGTTGTATCGACGCTATGAAGAGTGCACCCGCTGGGAAGCAGTTCGTCCATAAACACTTCCCCGACCGTGTCATTCCGACAAAGAAAAAGGAACGGACGCGCTTCCATAAGGAAGTGGCTCCCGTCTTGTTGGAAGACCCCGAATTTCAGACGCTCCACCAACAGTTTCGTACCAAAATCGATCTCGGCATCGCGTTATTGGAAGCAGCGATTGCCCACAAAGTCCCGTTTAGCGTCCTGCTGTTTGACAGTTGGTATCTTGCGGAAGAGCTGGTGTCCATGGCCCGCTACCGGAAAAAAGACTGGATCAGCTTGCTGAAGAAGAACCGCAACCTGGAGACCCACAGCTTCACCCTCAAGGACGCGGCGGGGAACCCCCTTGGCTTGGAGGGGCCCCAGATTGCCGTGGAAGACCTCGTCCCGCTCATCCCACCCACGGCGTACCGGGCGGTGACCGTGCGGGACAAAACCTATTGGACGTTTACCCTGGCTGTGCGGCTGCCCGGACTGGGCAAAGTGCGGCTGGTGGTGAGTTTCAAAAGCGCGGAGTTGACGGGCACGTATGTCGTGTTGGTGACCAATCGGGTGGACTGGGATGCGCAACGGATCATTACCCTGTATTTGCAACGCTGGCCAATTGAGACCTTTTATCAGGACGGTAAAATGCATCTGGGCTTGAACGAGTATCGCATGCGTCACGCCGAAGCCATTGGGAAACATTGGTGTCTGGTGTTCGTGGCGTATTCGTTGTTGCATCTGGATTGCCTTCCCCGTCACTGATGCAAGGGAGCTTGCCCATCAAAACCATTGGGGAAGCGTGTCGTCAGCAAGCCCAAGCCCTTATGCAGGCGTTGATCCTCTATGTGCACGAACGACTCCAACTCGGGCAGAGGGTCGAAGACCTCTTCGCCTCTTTGTTTGCCAAGCAACAAACGGCTGCGGCGAGATGAGTGTGCGCTTGGTACTCACCAAAACACAACAGGGGAGTACGATCGAGTGGCGTTTTGCCCGGACGTCTTTCGGCTCGGACTTCGAATCTCGAATCAGCAGTTCGATTTGCCGCCCCTGGATACCACCACTGGCATTGATTTCGTCAACAGCCATTTGCGCGCCACGCAACTGATCCAGCCCCTGCTGCATAAGGGCCTGTTTGCGGGTAATTGAACCCGATTTTCACCGTATCCGCAGCGGCAGCATCCCACCCGAATGCTACCCTGACGCTATGCTGGTCAGCACCAGGACGGCTTTTTTCATGCGATGAAGTAAACGCACATCTCCTCCCCTGTGCGTCGAATATTCCTGGTTGGATAACGGATTCTGTTGACGTCATGAGCTGGTATTGAATGCCGCCTCAGATTGCGAGATGTTAAAAAGGTTCCTTTACCCGACAACATCTCCGCATAGCGAGGCAGCTATAGCCACTGTAGCGCATAGCGCCACCAAAAGCTACTGTACAATTCTGATTAACTACCCAGGGACCCCACATGGTGGCAACGTAAGCGAGCACAGGGGTCAACTCTGACAACCTCGGAGAGGAAGAACCCCGTCAGCAAAGGGGGATAGGGCGTCAGCGTTTTCCATGGTGAGCCTCAAGCGGCGCGCCTTCAATCAACATCTCATCGAACGAATTTCTCCGTATTGAGCCGCGAGGCACAGCTTGGAAAAATCCAGCCCCGAGTACAAACAGCTTTGTCACTATGGCACCATTACCGAGACGGCTGCCTGATTTCTGACAGAAGAGTTCGTGAAGTCAACTCTATTATTTCTTCATGTCTCGCTTCATCAAATACCCATACGATTTCTCTGTTCACCTCTAACTCACTATCAGTAGATGTGGGGGTGCACATGCTGCTCCATGACTGCTGGCACAATCGCGCTGGCCTATAACCTGCCAAATGGCCCAACAGACGTTAAGCTGTCGCGCGAGGCCTACACCAAAATCTTTTGGGTCAGATTACCAAATGGAATGACCCGGCGATTGCAAAGCCAATCTGGGCGCGACCTTGCCCGAGACCGCCATCACCGTTGTCCGCCGCGCCTGGTTTGAAGCACCTTGGAAACTCCCGCCAGCACCCCTGATGGCCCTACCCCTCTGCCATCCTGCGCAGCATGTCCAGACCGCCCTGCGCCGCGCGACGTCGTGCTGTGGGCCGCTGGGGGTACTCCCAGCAGGGGCGGTGCCAAAAGGCCGTTTGAATTTCCTACCCGCCGTTGAATGTGCACCCGCTAGGTAGCCAACCTAACTCCTCCCGCGTGATGACCGCGGCGCGGTCCGCTCCTTCCAGAGCGGCGTCTGCCAGGGATACGCTTTCTTTCCTGCAATGCCAAGATGCGTTCTTCCACGGTGTCCTGGGCCACGAGGCGGTAGACCAGGACAGGGCGGGTCTGGCCGAGCCGATGGGCCCGGTCAGCGGCCTGGTCTTCGACGGCAGGATTCCACCAGGGGTCGAGCAGGAAAATATGATCTGCGGCAGTGAGATTCAGGCCGGTACCACCGGCCCGCAGGGAAACCAGCATGATGGGCGGTCCCGCCTCATCCTGGGAAGTGGTGTACGACACTGGCGCGGTCGCGGTCGTGCCATCCAGGCGGGTGAAGGCCATGCCGGCAGCGCGCAGGTGGGGTTCGATACGGTCCAGAAGTGCCGTCCATTGCGAAAGACCGGGGCCTTATGCCCATCAGCCACGGCCTCTTCCAGGCGTTCCAGCACAAGGGTGACCTTGGTCGAAGTGGGCGCTGTATGTCCAGGCAGCAGGCCAGGATGGCAGCAGGCCTGGCGCAAACGCAACAGGGCTTCGAGGGCGGCGAGCACACTGCCACCGGCATCGAGCAGTGCCACCACATTGGCCAGTGTGGCAGCGCGCACCGTGTCATAGACGACGCGCTTCGCTGTCGCTGAGCACGCAGTGCAGGACGACATCGGTACGTGGCGGCAGTTCGGGGGCCACCTCGCGCTTGCGCCGCCGCAGCATAAAGGGTTTTTAACTTTTCCCGGAGCTGGGCTGCCACGCCGGGTTGGCCAGCAGCCATGGGGCGCTCGTAGCGTTCCTGAAAAGCCTGACGTCCGCCGAGCAGACCGCGATTCAAAAAGTGCAACTGACTCCAAAGTTCATCGAGCCGATTCTCGACGGGTGTCCCGGTCAGGGCCAGCCGAAAGTTGGCCCGCAAGCTATAGGCCGCCCTGGCCACTTGACTGTCGGGGTTTTTAATGGTTTGCGCCTCATCGAGCACCACTGTGTCCCATGTGGTCTGCGCCAGCGTGTCCGCATCCAGGCGTAGGATGGCATATGTCGTCAGCGTCACGTCCGCCGTGGCCGTAAGGGCGCGTTGTGGGCCATGATACGTGCTGACGCGGAGATCTGGCCGAAACCGGTGCAGTTCGTCAGCCCAGTGGTGCAGCACGCTGGTAGGAGCCACCACGAGGCTACGGCCCTGGAGGACACAGAGCGTCTGCAAGGTTTTGCCGAGCCCCATATCATCCGCGAGTAACGCTCCCAGCCCCGCCTGGCGTAAAAACGCCAGCCAGTTGACGCCGAGCCGCTGGTAGGGACGCAGGATAGCCTGGACACCCTTAGGGAGGGGCGCCTCGCGCAGCCCGTGAAAATCCTCGAGGAGGACTTGCGAAGCTGGCGAACTCCGGTGGACGCGGCTGCTCCAGGGCATCACACAGGCGGGCCATCTCCGGTAGGGCGTAGCGCGGCAGAGAGCCGTTGGCGGCACGCGCGGCAAGCAAGTCCGCCACACGGTGGCCGAAGCGTTGTAACCAGGACAGCGGCAGGGGGCCCAGCCGCCATCAGTCAGGGGCACGAGCGACGCCCCGTCTTGCCAGGCGCGCAAGACCGTCGCTGCACTCATCCTGGGCGCCGGCGAGTGGCCAGATAGCCCTGGACTGGCGGTCTCAAACCACAGGTCAAAGGTACTCGCATCAAGTTGCAGCCGCGGTTCCAGAGGCGGAGTGAGCACGAACGTTGTTATGGCCTTCGCCCCGGATCTCCCCTTCCATGTTTTGAGTTTGGCCGCAAAGCGCACAGCGCGTCAGCCGCAGTGCACTGGGCTCGGTGCCCTGGCACCAGCCCCAGTGCGTTCCGGAGGTGTCGTACAAGGTTGCGCTCAGCCACTTCATCCCGTCGTGGAATCGCCCCACCCAGGTGCACGAGGCGCCCAGCATCGACGCGAGCGGTCGGCGGCTCCCCGTAGACCAGAGTCGGGAGGACCGTTAATGTCTCCCCCTCACGCTGGACTTCAGGGACCACCCGTGGCGGCACGGACACGAGCTGTGGAGGCGCTGGGTGCGGATGTCTACAGGAGGCGCTTCCTGAGCGCTGGCAGCACTTCTGTGACCAGTTCCAGCGCTTCAGAAGCGGCAAAATAGCGGCGGCCAGTGGGCGGGACTTCGCGCTCCCGCGCGGTCAGCTCAGGCTCTTTGACGGTACGCAGCGTCGTGCCGCACAACACCGCACCGTTCGTAAAGATCTCTGTAACGGACGCATCGGGCTCAACAAAAAGTTTAAAACCGTCCGCCTCATCCACGACGCAGCCACGCAGACCCCACAGGGTGGCCGAGGTTGTAATAGGCACATGGTCTAAACGGACATCCGCACAGCGGGAGAGGGCCGCTAACAGCTTCGGCATCGCCTCCCGTGGCAACCAACCGCGGCGGCGTGAGCCGAGGGCCAGCTCGACCGCCACATCGGCCTGCGTGGTCACTAAGACTTCCCCCGACTGCGGTCCCGCCGCCAGCGACTGACAAGGTACCCTCGAAGATGCGGGACTGCCCTCCTGCACCACAGCCCGCTCAAATGCCAGTCCCCCTTGCGAGCGCGTGAAGCAGTAACGTAAGCGTGCCGCTGCGGGGCGCTGGGAGGGCGCCTCTGGTCCTGCCTGGGAGGTATGGCGCAGCGCAATCACCGCTGCGGCCACATGTGCACAGACCTCAACCTGGCTGGAGCAGTTGCAGGACCAATCCTTGTCCTCAGGCCACAACGTGACTGTCGGTGAAATCATCCCACTCCGCGTGGAAATTCTGAGCATTACCTCTCATCCTTGGTGGCGTGGTCAACGACCACGGCCCCCCACGACTCAATTCTCGACTCCACGCGACCAATCGCCAGGGAGCACGCCTGACGGACTGCTTCGAAGATGGCTTGCATGGATCACTATACTCCTGAAGAATACATTTATTAACGGCGCAGTTTAGACATATTGACTTCTTGCTTTCTATGAGCATAGCATACACTGCTCACTCTGATTGCCTATTGCTACGATATTAATGGCCCCTCGGGTGGAATGGAGAGAGCGCAGTGGAGAAACGGATTCCTGTACTGGTGGTCGCGGGTTTCCTCGGCGCTGGGAAGACGACGTTGGTGCGTCATCTCCTGCACGATGCCCAACGTACCGGTGTACGGGTGGCGGTGGTCTCGAATGAATTTGGCGCTCTGGGTATTGACAAGACCCTCTTGGGTGAAGGCGAGGAAGCCTATGTCGAACTCGAAGGGGCTGCGTGTGCTGTCAACTGTCAGATACCTTGCTCGACACCTTACAGATGCTCTGGGGAGCGCGTGCGTCCGGACCGTATCATTGTCGAGACCTCAGGCGTTGCCTTGCCCTTGACACGCAGCTCAACCTCTGGCGTGAGCCGGTCAACGCCTGGGTAGACGATGACATGGCCGTTGTCGTGGTGAATGCCGAGCAGCTCCTGGAAGGGCGGGACCTGGAAGGCACTTTTGAGGATCAGGTGTCTTCCGCAGATCTCTTGCTCCTGAACAAAATCGACCTCATTCCCCCGGAGGCGCTGGGCCGGGTGGAGGCCATGCTCCATACCCTCGCCCCAGATACGCCCACGGTGCGATCTATCCAGGGCTCTGTTGATCCGACTGTCCTCTTTCCGCCTGATCTTGCTGGGGTACGCTCCCAGCGCCGGACCACGCGTCCGGAACCGCCACCGCATCAGCACGACATGTTTCATGCCCAGGAAATCTCTGTCGAAGATGGGATCGAGCCCGAGGTGCTCAGCGAGCGCCTCCGTCGTCTTGGGACGTTGCGTGCCAAAGGCTTTGTGCAGACGTCGCAGGGGCTGCGACTCGTCCAGGGGGTGGGACGGCGGATTGAACTCACAGAGGTGACCCTGCTCCCGCCGCCGGCCCTGCGCGGCGGGTCGTCGTGATTACGAGGAGTGCGAGCCCTGCACACCATGAGGCACAGCCGGCGCCGTAATCCACGCCAGGAGCTGCGCGTCCATGGCATGGTACCCTGCAGCCCCACCAGGCCGGCCCAGAAAGCCGAGATGTCCACCATAACGCGTACATATCACCTGGACATTGGGCGGCAAGGCGACACCATCAAACACGTGGGCATCAATCAGGGGATCATCAGCTGCAAAGAGGATATGACAGGGAATGGTCAGGCGCGGCACGAGAGGGGCGGCACTGCATTGGCGGTAGTAGTCGAGTGCATCCCGAAAACCACACTGGGGCGCGGTGTAGCAGTCGTCGAAGGCGTAGAGCGACAGCTCTGTCGGGAGTGCGGCGCGTGGTAAATCAGGAAAGCGACTATGCCGGTCGATGACCTCGGCACACTAGGAGCCGGGTAAAGTAGCGATTATAGAAACGATTGGCCGGTTGTTCCAGTAACCGTGAGCCGGCTACCGAGGTCAGCCGGAGGGCAGACCGCAATCACGCGCTGCAGGTTGTCAGGCACCGCGGCGGATAATTCCCAGCCAGCTTTAAGACAATGTTGCCTCCCAGCGAAAAACCGATGAGCGTCGCAGGTGATTGCGGGGTCGTCTGCAGCAGGCTCTCAAGCACCGCCAGGACATCGGCGCTCCGCCCACTGTGATACGGATAACGGGCGAGACCTCTGCCCGAACCACAGCCGCGTAAATTCATCCGTACCGCCCGTAGACCAGAGCGCCAGAGCTTGCGGGCCAGACGCTGCATATACGATGAACGATGACCGCCACACAGGCCATGGAGCAGCACGGCAGTGGGGTCCTGGGGTTGCCATCCCCTGGGTGTTGACAACTTCGAGAGCGATCTTATCACCGTCGGACAATCCTACGAGGTGCGTGCTGGAGGGAGAGGCTCCCGTGACCACGTGAGTTTCGCTGCCACAATGGTTTGGAGGTGGGGGTGCGTGAGGCAGGGAAACGGGCGAAAAGCCTGTATCAGGTCTGTAGAGTGAGAGGTGCGGGCTGCATGGCATCACGTGCGTCTAGAGCGATGCACCGAGACGGCGATAGTCACTCTCTGGGCTCCAGGGTTGCCGATCCCAGGTCGCCCAGCGCTCAACCAGAGCTAAGCCTGGCCTGAGCTGCGTACGCGTCGTAGTGCACCAGCGTGAGACCTCCTGGGTGGAGCTGAAAGCCCGGCCACCAGCGCACCACCAGGGGTGAGATGGCGTGCGAGATTGGCCACGGCCGTCGCTTCACTGCCCGGCGCCAGGAAGATCATGACATTCCCCGCCAGCACAATGGCGTCAAACAGGTACCGTTGCTCTGGCATCTCCGGCCTGGCCAGCTCAACCGTCGCGAGATCGCCTTCATACCAGGCGAGATGCGGAGCTTTGCGACGTGCCACGGCAAGCATGGTAGGATCGAGATCGACCCCACGACGTCGATCCCACGGCGTGCCAGCTCGACTGCCACTCTGCCCGTACCACACCCGGCGTCGAGCACGGACGATACCCCGAGTGCCGCGACAAAAATGCGCTTCGCCGTGTACATCTTGCCCAGTCTGTGCCAGCGCGGTGAAGCGCGCATCGTACACATCGCCACGTGGTACGTCTGCCGAACCCAGCCAACGGTTGCTCATCGTCCTCCTCCATTTTCTGGAATCATACCATAGCCTTCGTCTGGAGCAGGCATGGGCCTTTGTGGAGTGCGTAAGACTATGACAGCTGGGCTTCGAGCCGGTCAACGCTCGCAGAGCCGAGGGTTAATGCGCTACGACCCCTGGCATGGCAGACCCTGGACCAGCGATGGCCGAGGGCACGGTCCAGGGACGGCTCTCCTGGTAGACGGCGGTACGCATCGGGCAAGATGGCATGGCACAGAAGGGGCAATCGGCCGGCAGGCAGGGGTCAAGGTGGATGATCACATCACCATGCGTCGGTTGGGTCTGCTGGATCAAGAGTTCGATACTCTCCGACACGTCATGGCCGTGTTCCAAATCCCAGTAGCGGGGCAGCGTCAGGTGAAAATCGACGTGGTAGCGCGGTCCTGAACGCCAGGCGCGGAGGTTATGTAGATCGATCCAGGACGGTTGGCGGGCCGCTTGCATGGTCTGCACGATGTGCTGTAACAAGGCGGGCTCGGCTTCGTCCATCAAACGGGCGATGGACTCACGCACGAGGCGTCCCCCATCACCAGGATGTGCAGAGCGACCACCAGGGCAGTCAGGGCGTCGAGCACATGCCAACCCGTGAGCCACACACCGAGGATACCCACGAGCACACCGGCACTGGTATAGGCGTCCGAAAGCAGGTGTTTGCCATCAGCCACCAGTGTCATCGAGTGGGTGCGGCGACCAACATACTGCAAACACACCCCAGCAACGCATTGAGGACCCCAGCACCACCCACGAGGCCAATACCAAGCGAGATCTGCGCGAGTGGTTGAGGATCAAACACGCGGGGGAGAGCCGTCACAAAAATAGCGACGGCCGCCGCCACAATGAGCGCCCCTTCGAAACCTGCTGAGAAAAACTCGACTCGGCCGTGTCCGTACGGGTGTGATGCATCGGGTGGCCTGGCACTGAGCGTGACGCTGAACAGGGCAAAACTGCTGGCAATGACGTTCACGATGGATTCGAGGGCATCAGATAACACGGCCGCCGAGCCGGTCAGTTGATAGGCCAGAAATTTGACGGCCAGGAGTCCCCCACTCATCAGCAGCGAGAGCCAAGCAACACGATTGCCATAGTCCAGTACGCCCACGTGTCTCTATGTCTCTCATGCCTATCCCCCTCTTGCACCTCTCGCCGCCGCGAGAGGCAACCTGGTCGCTCTAAGCACCATGCAGAGGGGGATTATACAGCTCGAAACACAGAAGCACCATGGGTGCTTTACGAGGTCCTCACCTCGCCTGCCTGTAACGGCACCACGCGTGTTGCCTCAGTAGCCCTCAGATCCTTCCATCACATCCACTTCGACGGACATCCCTTCTGTCAGTCTCTCGAAGACCTCTGCCATCACGACCTGACGTGTAAAATGGACATCCTCATCTGCACCAATATCAATAAAGCCATACCCCTGGTCCGTGACCAAGCTGCACGACTTTTCCGGACAGCCGTGGTCCGAGCTTGGCAGTTTTCAAGCGTTGCTTGTCCAGTTCGCGGCGCTTGCCACGATAATGAGAAGTTCATGTTGTAAAGCGTCAAAAGAGCTGTTGATCGCCTCCTCGATAGTCTTGCCCATCTTCGCCGCTTGCAGGACTTTGCGGCGCGTCATCGCGAGGATGATACGCGCCTCATCGCTCCCGTGCTGATGATGATTGCTCTTCACCAGGGCAGACACGAGCGTGGATGACGTCACCATGGTGCGCGTTGAGCTTCTCCAGACGATCAGCAATCATCGTCCGCAGATCATCGGAGACTTCGATACGCTGCCCTTCAATGTGCAGTTCCATAGACTCCTCCTGCATTGACATAGCAGTCACGTGGGTCTCTCGCATCTGACACTGTCATTGTACCCTGATGATGTAGGGCGAGGAAAGGCTTGCGGGGGGTCGCAAAGCGTCTAGAATGGGAACACTATGTAGATGGTGGCCGTGCTCCAATAGAAAAGTGGAGAAGGTACGGGAGTCCGTATGATTGTGGCGCTGGCCGGTGGTGTGGGAGCTGCCAAATTATTACGTGGACTGGTCGACGTGATCGCGCCAGAGACGCTCACCATCATCAGCAATACGGGCGACGACATCGAACTCTACGGCCTGCATATTTCGCCTGATATCGATATTGTGGCCTACACGCTGAGTGGCTTGGTCGACGAAGAGCGCGGTTGGGGCATCCGTGGCGATACCTTTGAGTGCCTGGCTATGCTGCAACGCTATGGCGAAGCGACGTGGTTCAATCTCGGCGACCGCGACCTGGGGACGCACATCCTACGCACGCAGCGTCGGCGCATGGGGCAGAGCCTGACGGACATCACCACGGCGTTCTGTCAGGCGCTTGGACTCAGCGTCCGTATCCTCCCCATGTCGAATCAACCAGTCCCGAGCCTGATCCGTACGCCCGCCGGGCTCTTTCACTTCCAGGAATACCTCGTGCAACGCGGTGGCCAGGAGCAGGTGTTGGAGGTCATCTATCACGGGGTGGAGCAGGCTCAACCCGCGCCTGGTGTATGCGCAGCCCTGGCCCAGGCTGAAGCCATTCTCATTTGCCCCAGTAATCCGGTGATTAGTATTGGCACTATTCTAGCCGTGCCGGGCATCCGTCAGGCGCTGCAGAGCGAGTGCGGCTCCCGTCGTGGCGGTCAGCCCTATTGTGCAGGGGCAACGTTAAAGGCCCAGCCGATAAAATGCTGCATGGCCTTGGCTTCGAGGTTTCAGCCTATGGTGTGGCGCGGTATTACGAAGGTCTGCTGCATGGCCTGGTGATCGATGCGCTCGATGCGGCCTTGCAGCCCCGTCTCGAGCGCCTCGGCCTGCGGGTAGAGGTGACCAACACTATTATGCGGACGCTTGCCGACAGAGCAGAGCCCTGGCGCGATGACGATGCTCGCCCTGGCCAGAAAGTGCCAGCCATGACCTATGCCATAATCCCTGCCAAAGGTTTTAGCGGGGCTAAGCAGCGCTTAGCCACATTTCTGCAACCGCACGAACGGCGTCTCCTGGCGCGTGCTATGCTCACCGATACCCTTACCGCCTGCTCTCAGGCCACGGGGTTAGAAGGTGTAGGGGTGGTGACCTGTGATCGAGACGTAGCCGAGGTCGCTGGGATGCTTCGGCGCTGAAGTCCTCTGGGAACCTCAGGCGCAGCGGGCATAGCCAGGCGGTGGCGTTTGGCGTGCAGGTGTGTCGCCGTCGTGGGAGCACTTGCTATGCTGACGCTGCCAGGGGATCTGCCGCTCCTGACTGTCGCTGATGTGCAGGCCATTATTACACCTCCAGATCCGCGGGTGCCAGTCGTGTTAGTGCCCAACCGGGACGATCTGGGAACGAACGCGATTGTGTTGTCACCCCCAGACTGTCTCCCCTGGCCTTTGGTCATGACAGCTTTCAGCGTCATCTGCGCCTGGCGGCTGAGCGTCACCTGGAGGTCGAAATCCGCCGTCTCCCACGTGTCGCTCTGGACATCGACGAACCAGGCGATCTGGCGCTGTTTGCGGCACAGCAGGTGCCGTGCCATAGTTTCGAGGTGCTAGCGACGCTCGGTCTGCTGGCGCGCCTTGAGCAGGCTTTTCCCCTTCAGACGTATGAGCGTGTTTCATGAGCCTTCCAGAACTTCGTGTCATTGGTCTTCCCGGTATCCCCATCGTGACGCCGGGCATGGATCTGGCAGCCCTGATCCAGCAGGCGGCCACAGCAGCGTCATTGCCGCTGCAAGCGGGCAGATATTTTGGTGGTCACCCAGAAGGTGGTGTCCAAGGCAGAGAGGCCATCTCATTGTCCTCAAGGACATCACGCCCTCGCCGCTTGCTCAAAGTTTCGCGCGGCAGTGGGAGAAAGATCCGCGCCATGTCGAGGTCGTGTTGCAGCAGTCGCGCCGCATCGTCAAAATGGACCGCGGGGTCCTCATTACCGAAACGCACCACGGCTTTATTTGCGCCAATGCCGGCGTGGATCAGTCGAATATCGAGGGCGAAGAGGTGGTGGCCGTGCTCCCTCCCGACCCCGATGCGTCGGCACGGGCGATTCGGCAGGCTTTGCGTGAGCGCCTTGGGTTCGATGTGGCGGTGATTATCTCCGATACCTTTGGACGCCCCTGGCGGGATGGCCTGGTCAACATCGCGATCGGTCTCTCTGGGATCGAGGCGATCAAGGATTACACTGGCCAGCTTGATGCACAGGGGTATGAGTTGCGCGTCACGGCGCTGGCCATTGCCGACGAACTGGCCGCCGCAGCTGAGCTGGTGATGAATAAGCTCGATAACGTGCCGGTGGCCGTCATCCGCGGCTATGATTATCCGCATGGTGAAGGCAGCCTGGCACAACTGCTACGGGCTGCGGAGCGTGATTTATTCCGTTAATAGAGGGAGAGGACGCGTGATTGTCAGCATCTTAGGGGGCACCGGCGAGCAGGGACCGGGCATGGCCTTGCGTTGGGCCAGAGCCGGGGTGGAGGTGATCATTGGCTCCCGGCAACAGGCGCGAGCTGAAGCGATAGCTGCTGAGCTCAATCAAGAACTCGGCCAGTCCCGCATCAAGGGTATGGCTAACCCTGATGCCGCCGCCGCCGCGGAGGTGGTGGCCTTGACCGTGCCGTTCTCGGCGCACCGCAGCACCCTGGAGTCGGTGCGAGCACAGCTTCAGGGGAAAGTGCTGATTGACGTGTGTGTCCCGCTGGATCCGGAGAACCCCCGCAAGATGCTGATGCCCCCGGCTGGTTCTGCCGCGGAGGAGGCCCAGGAGATCCTGGGGGATGAGCGTGAAAGTCGTGGCGGCGTTCCAGAACGTCTCGGCGCACGAACTCCGTGAGCTTGCGCACGACATCGACTGTGACGTACTCGTCTGCGGCAATGATCGCGCTGCGCGTCAGACCGTCATGGGTCTGGTTGAGCAGATGGGCCTGCATCCTATTGATGCTGGCCTGGCCTTTAATGCCCGGGTGGTCGAGAGTCTGACCGCCTTGCTGATTGGTCTCAACATCCGCCACAGGTGAAAGGGAGCGGCGTGCGCATTACTGGTTTGCCCGAGTAAACCGCGTCCCCGTTCTCGCTCCCGTGGGAACATCCGCCGCAGGTCGGGCAGGCGACTGTAGATTTTGGTGGCATGAGGAGTCGCCTGCAGCGCGCTTGCCCTTCGTCCCACTTCGCATCGTTCCCCCAGCATGCATCGTGAGACCCGGCCAAACATCCTGATCCTTTGTGATCAAGGTCACTTGCACCATGTGACCTCTCTGATACTCCTCGGCAGCCCTCAGAGGGTACATTCTTCCAGGTAAGCGCCCGATCCACGGTAATAGCAATCGGCTCGCATGCGGATGGCGGAGAGGGGCGGAGACATGACGACGTTTGACCCTCTGGTCACGGACGACAGTTGTCGCTTGGAGTTCACGCTTTCCTCCACGTCATCCGTGGTAGACGGTCTACCGGGAGATCGGGAAGTCTCGCAGACCCCTGGCCCCGAGACTGGAGACTGAATCTGCCCAAAGAGCGCATCCATCCACCCAGCAAGCAGCCGCATCGGCACATACCCCTCGCCAAGCTAGTGCCGCAGCTTATGCTGGTCGCAAGCGATAATCCTGCGAGGTATCCGGTCTTCTTCCATAACACGTGCCTTTGAAAGCGTGGCATGGCCACCTGGGTAGAGCCTCGGTGCCAAGGCTAGAGCCATCTACCGAGGTGCTTAGAACTTTTTGTCCATAAAAGACATTTTGTTACTTCTTATGTAAGATTCTTGTTGCATCCGGCCAATTGTACCCTGCTTGCACACAACGCTACACAGAATCATATCGCTTGCTGACCATAACACTACCCGCACAAGAATTGCCTACCTACGCCATGAGAGTATCATGGTAAGCTGCCGCAGTCCCCATAGGAGAGGAAGCCCTACGACGTCATGAGCAGTCCAGAGCAGAGATCAAATGATCGGTGTCCGAGCTCAGTCGGTGGAGCCTCAGGACGCATTTATGCTATACTGCGGGACGCATTCACCGGGCTCTGCAGCATGCTCAAATCATATTTCTACCTCGATAGCCTGGGCTTCTTGGGGTCTGTAACACCCTGCCGCCAAGCGCTCAGGGGAGTAGTGCCTATGGCATCGCTACTCACCGTGGATGATTTGCACGTCGAGTTCTTGACCCGTGACGGCGTCGTGCAGGCTGTCAACGGCGTGACCTTCTCGCTGGAACGGGGCAAAGTCCCGGCCATTCTGGGCGAGTCAGGCTCAGGGAAAGCGTCACTCTGCGCTCGCTGGTCAGACTTTTGCCCAAAGCCAGAACACGCATGACAGGCGACTATCACGCCTCAAAGGGCAGCATCTGTATGCGCTCTCCGATGGCGAGGTGCAAAATCTGCGTGGCAGTCTGGTGGCCATGATATTTCAGGAGCCCATGACTGCCCTCGACCCCGGTATACACGGTAGAGCGAGCAGATCGTTGAAACGTGGTGCGCCATCAACCGATATCCAGGAGCAGGCCAAACAGCGAGCGCTCGAACTGTTCGAGCTTCGTCCACATCCCGTCACCTGGCGCGTCGCTTGCAATCCTATCCGCATGAGATCAGTGGTGGCATGCGTCAGCGAGCGATGATCGCCATTGCGCTGGCTTGCAATCAGAACTCCTGCTGGCCGACGAGCCGACCACGGCTTTAGATGTCACGGTGCAGGCCCAGATTCTCTATTTGCCGCGTGAGCTGCAAGGGCGCCTGGGGATGGCCGTGATCTTCGCGTGACGCACGACCTGGGTGTCGCTGCAGAAGTGGCAGAACGGGTGGCGGTAATGTACGCCGGACGCATTGTCGAATATGGGCTCGGTACGGGATGTCCTGCTGCAACCAGCGCATCCGTACACGCAGGGGCTGATGAACGCGACAGGTGCATCGCGGCATGAAAGGCAAACACTCCATGCCCATCCCTGGGCAACCGCCTGATCTGACGCGCCTACCCGGTAGGGTGTAGTTTTGCCCCGCGCTGCCCATCGGGATAGTCACGCTGTGTCGCGGCCTTTCTCGGAGGAATACCGCGTCTCCGCTGACCATATGGCGCGCTGCTTTTGCTTGGAGAAGTGATGTGACGTTGAGATGTGAGATTGGCAATTTACGAGGGAGCATGGGAGCGAGGTGATACACGTAACATGCACTGATGGCGGGAAGACGCCCGTCGTCACTGGTTGTGCTCTACGTTGGTGTATGCCGCGCTTCCTGGCGAACCAGCTGGCTGAGGCACAGGCGCGGTGGGTGTTGTGCGCATTGGCATGACTGCGGCGGATATCCCTTACACGCCTGGCCGAACCCGACCAGGGGTGGCGAGGGCTACCGCTTCTATCGGGTACCAGCTGTACGATGCGCTGATCAACTGGGATCCTGAGCCAGGGAGACCGGCTGCCCGAGTCTGGTGCCGGGACTGGCGGAGTCCTGGGAAGTCAGTAAGGACAGAACCCAACACCAGAGTGGATTTTTCACTTGCGCCGTGGTGTGAAGTTCCACGATGGCAGCGAGTTCAATGCGGATGCGGTGATCTGGAACATGGATACGCAGTTCGCAACAAGGATGCCCGCAGTTCGACCCCAAGCAGGCGGCCTTCGCTGATTTTCGTATTCCGCTGCTGAAAAGCTGGCGTAAGATCGACGACTACACGGTCGGAGTTCACCACACACCCGTCCTTCCAGTTTTGTGCCCTACCAGGTGTGCTACGTACTTGTTCAGCAGCCCGACGCACTGGGAGAAGCTGGGACGTGATTGGGCCAAGGTCGCGAGAGAATCCCTCGGGCACAGGCCCCTTCAAACTGACCAGGCTGGTGCCGCGCGAACGCGCGGAACTGGAACCGTTTACGCGAGTACTGGGATAAAAAGCGTGTGCCCAAAGGCTGACAAGGTAATCCTCTTCCCCGATGCCGGAAGCGACCACGCGGCTGGCGGCGCTGCGCACCGGGCAGGTGGATTGGATCGAAGTGCCGCCCCGGACGGCTATTCCGAACCTGCAGCAGGCGGGCTTTCAGATCATCATACGCTCCTACCCGCATAATTGGACTTACAGCCTTAACCTGACCGCTCCTCCATGGAATAACAAGCTCGTGCGCCAGGCCGCGAACTACGCCATTGACCGTGATGGGATCTGCAAATCGCTGCTGAACGACACCTGCGCTCCCGCCATCTCCGAAGTCTATCCGGGCCATCCCTGGTTCGGCAGCCCCAAGGTACGCTATGAGTACAACCCCCCAGAAGGCCAGGGAGTTGCTCGAAACAAGCCGGGTACGAGGGCAAGCGCATCAAGACCAGCGCCCTGATCTCGACCTCTGGCTCCGGCAAATGCTCCCGTTACCCATGAACGAGTATGTGCAGGAAAACCTGCGATGAGGTGGGCATCGATCTCGAACTCGTGCCGGATCGAGTGGAATACGCTTGCTCTTGCGCTGGCGCAAGGGTTTTCAGGATGCTGGAAAATGCGACTCTGGGGGCCATGAACGTGTCGTACGGATTCATCGACCCCTTCAGTGCGTTTACGCGCTTTTTCTACAGCGATTCACAGCCGCCAAAATCACAGAACATTATGCCGTATCTCAACCCTGAAGTAGACAAACTGATCGAGGACGGCCGAGCTGGAATTTGACCTGCACAAGCAAGAACCAGATCCTTGCCAAGGCCCATGAGATCATCGTCGAGGATGCCCCCTGGGTGTTTATTGTCCATGACCTCAACCCGCGGGCTCTGAGTCCCAAAGTGCAGGGGTATGTACAGGCGCAGTCGTGGTTCCAGGATTTGACACCCGTGTGGTTAGAGAAATAAACCGTACTGCCAGGTGAAGTGAAGGGAGGCAAAGATGAAGCGGTGTAATGCACAACGTATGGTCAGCGTAAAAACTCTGCTATGCCTGATGACTCTGGGGCTGGTGGGGACGCTCTTCTTGCCTCCGGTAGCCTGGTCGCAGGGCAAGGGTGGCGTCCTGCGCATTGGCATGACCGCAGCAGACATTCCCTACACTGCCGGGCAACCTGACCAGGGATTCGAGGGTTTCCGCTTCATCGGCTTCCAGGTTTACGATGGGCTGGTGCGCTGGGACCTGTCACAAGGCGAGACACTCCCCGCCCTGGTTCCAGGGTTGGCAGAGGCGTGGGAGGTCCACAAAGATGACCACACGAAATGGACTTTTAAGCTACGCCGTGGCGTGAAATTCCATGACGGGAGTGGCTTCAACGCCGATGTGTTCCTGTGGAACTGGGACAAAATCCGCACGAAGGGACGCGCCCCAGTATGATGTCAAGCAAGCGGGTGTCATCTTCTTACGCGACCACGGAGATGAAGGAGTGGCGCAAGCTCGATGACTATACCCTGAACTGACCACCACTCGTCCCTCCAGTTTCATCCCCTACCTGCTCACGTATATCATGATGTCGAGCCCAACCCAATGGGAGAAAGTCGGGCGGGATTGGAAAGCCTTCACGGAAACCCCCTCCGGGACTGGCCCCTTCAAGCTGACCAAGCTGGAAGCCGCGTGAGCGTGCTGAGTTGGAACCATTTGCGGACTACTGGGACAAAAAGCGCATACCCAGGGCCGACAAGGTCATCCTCCTTGCCACTCCTGAACCGACCACACGCCTGGCAGCGTTGCGCAGCGGGCAGGTGGATTGGATCGAAGTCCCCCCACCGGATGCCATCCCGCTCCTACGTCAGGCGGGCTTTCAGGTCATCCTGCGCTCGTATCCCCACAACTGGCCGTACAACCTGAATATGAGCACCACCCGTGGGACAACAAGTTGGTGCGACAGGCAGCGAACTATGCCATCGACCGGGTGGGACTCTGCAAGTCCCTCCTGAATGATACCTGCATCCCCGGCAGCGGTGTCGTCTCATCCTGGCCATCCGTGGTATGGGAACCCCAAACAACGCTATGAGTACGATCCGGCCAAAGCCAGAGAGCTGTTGCGGCAGGCGGGGTATGACGGCAAAGACAAACGGGCCAAGACCAGTATGCTCATCTCCACCTCCGGCTCTGGGCAGATGCTGCCTCTAGCCATGAACGAGTTCATTCAGGAGAATTTCCGCGAAGTCGGCATCGATATGGAACTCGTGCCGATCGAGTGGAACGTCATGATCCAGCGGTATTTTAAAGGGTTTCAGCACCCCGACAGTGCTGGTCTGGGCGGGATCAACATCTCGTTGCACTTCGTCGGAGCCGCATGGGGCCTCATGCGCCGTTTCCACAGTGCCTATGCCCCTCCCAAATCGACAAATATTATGCCGTACAACAACCCCGAAGTAGACCGTCTGCTTGAGGCCGCTGAGGCGCCGTTGAACCTCGAGAGCGTGACAAACTGCTGGCGCAAGTGCATGAGGATCATTGTGGAGGACGCCCCGTGGGTGTTCATTGTGCACGATCTTAATCCCAGAGCCATGAACACGAAAGTGAAAGGCTTTGTGCAGGCGCAGTCGTGGTTTCAGGATTTCGACTCCGGTGTGGGTAGAAAAATAGCAATAGGAGGAAAGGATGCTCCGAGATCTCCAGAAGAGTGCAGGGCGTATAGGTCACAATACTTCATGTTGTGGCTCTAGGGTTCGTCGTCCTGAGCCTGGCGTGGAGCCCGGCGCTGGCCCAGGGCAAAGGCGGTACCCTGCGCATCGGCATGACCGCGTCAGACATTGCCTACACGGCTGGGATACCTGACCAGGGGTTCGAGGGTTATCGATTTGTCGGGTATCAGCTCTATGAAGCCCTGGTGCGCTGGGATCTGTCGCAGGGCGAGCGCTTGCCGGACATTGCGCCAGCTCTGGCGGAGTCGTGGAGGTGGATAAGAATGACGTGCACCGCTGGGTTTTCAAGTTGCGCCGCGGCGTAAAATTTCACGATGGCAGCGATTTTAACGCTGATGCAGTGATCTGGAACTGGGATAAGATCCGCAACAAGGAGGCACCGCAGTACGACACGAAGCAGGCGAGTGAGGTTGCACTCACGGATCACGACGATCAAGAGCTACAAGAAAATCGACGACTACACCGTCGAATTTCTCACCACGCAACCATCGAGCTTCGTGCTGTTCCAGCTCATCTACGTGCTCTACAGCAGCCCGGCCCAGTGGGACAAAAGTTGGCAAGGACTGGCGCGCCTTTGCTGCAAACCCCCGGCACTGGGCCGTTCAAGATGGCCCGCTTCGTGCCGCGCGAACGCGCCGAGTACGAGCCCAATACAGCATACTGGGACAAGAACCGCATGCCGAAAGTCGACAGGCGTCGTGCTGCTCCCTATGCCAGAACCCACCACACGCCTGGCCGCCCTGCGTACCGGCCAGGTGGACTGGATCGAAGTCCCGCCACCCGACGCGATTCCCCTGCTCAAGCAGGCTGGTTTCCAGATCGCCCTGCGCAGCTACCCGCACGTCTGGCCCTATAGCCTGAACCTCAAACAGGCGCCCTGGGATAATAAGCTGGTGCGCGCAGGCCGCCAACTACGCCATCGACCGAGAAGGCATCTGCAAGTCCCTCCTCAACGGCACGCTGCAGCCCGGCCACAGGGTAGTCTACCCAGGGCATCCCTGGTTCGGCAAACCCGCCTTCACGTATACCGTATGATGTGAAGAAGGCCAAGGAACTCATGAAGCAAGCCGGCTTGAAGGCAAGCGCGTCAAGACGAGCTTTTTGATTTCAGACCTCAGGGTCGGGACGAGATGCTCCCCTTGCCCATGAATGAGTTCGTCGCAGGAGAACCTGCGCGAGATCGGTATCGACGTCGAGTTAATGCCGATTGAATGGAACACCCTGACGTCTCTGGTGCGCAAGGGCTTCGTGGATGAGCATGCGCAGACCGGGGCGATGAACGTGTCGTTTAACTTTGTGGAGCCTTTAGCGCCTTTGTGCGCTTCTTCCATCAGTGCGTCGAGTGCCGCCGAAGTCACTCAACGTCATGCACTACAACAACCCCGAGGCCTGACAGGCTCATCGAGAGCGGCGCAAGCGGCCTTTGACCTCCAAAGAACGGGATGAACTCCTGGGCAAGCTGCACGCCCTGGTGGATGGAGGATGCGCCTGGCTCTTTGTCGTCCACGACCTGAACCCACGCGCCCTGAGCCCCAAAGTCAAAGGGTTTGTGCAACCGCAGTCGTGGTTTGTGGACCTCACACTGCCATGGGTGGAGCTCATAAGATGTGGAGCTATATCCTCAGACGACTCTTGTTCGGCATTCCCGACCCTGCTCGGGGTGACGATCATTGTCTTTACGCTCCTGCACCTCGCCCCTGGGGATCCTATCAGCGCCATGGTGCCGTCCGATGCGCCCCTGGAATTGGTGCTAGATGATTAAGGCAGCAGATGGGGCTCGACAAGCCCCTGCCCGTGCAGTATTGGCGCTGGCTGACGCGGGTCGCGCATGGGGGACCTGGGAAGCTCGCTAGCCACCCGTCGTCCAGTGCTGAACGAGATCCGGGCGGCGCTCGTGGAAACACGTTTATGTTGGCGCTCTCTGCCGCGTGTATGGGCTTTACCCTGGGGGTGACGCTGGGCACCATAGCGGCCTTCTTCCAGGGCGATGGCTCGATAAGGTGGCCAGTGCAGTCGGCCATCACTGGCGTCAGCCTACCGCACTACTGGGTGGCGATTATGCTGATCATTATTTTCCTCGGTCACCTTGAACTGGCTACCGGCGATGGGGATGCAGGAGACCGTCCGGCAGCTCGTCATGCTCTGGACCCTGCTCCGCCACATGGTCCTCCCAGTATTGCCCTGTCGCTCATTCCCATGGGGGTGATCACGCGTATGGTGCGCGCCAGCGTGCTGGAGATCTTGCAGCAGGACTTTGTGCTCACGCTGCGTGCCAAGGGTTTATGGATCGCGCACGGTGACGCGGCATGTCATGAAGAATGCCGCCCGCCTGTGCTCACCTTGATGGGCCTGCAATTTGGCTATCTCCTGGCGGCTCTGTGCTCGTCGAGACCGTGTTTAGTTGGCCGGGTCCGGGTTTCTCTTGAACTCTGGCGATCTTTCAGCGCGATATCCCGATGCTCCAGGGTGTCATCCTGGTGCTAGCGACTTTCTTTGTGCTCCTGAACCTGCTGGTGGATATCGTGCACAGCTTCATTGATCCACGCATTCGACGCACCTAACGAGGCACGCTATGGCTGAATCCGTCTTAATACACGCGCCCCAGGAACTGTTAGAGGCCTGGCGGCACGCCCATGTCCTATTGGCAACTGGTGTGGTGGCGGTTACGCCGGGACAAGGTAACCCTCACTGCCGCAGCGGTCATTCTGTGTATCGTGCTGTCGGCGCTCCTGGCGCCGTATCTCGCTCCGTACGACCCGTTTCGCGGAGTATTCGCAAACGTCTCGCCCCAGTTGGCACACCAGGGCCACATCCTCGGCACCGATGAGCAGGGGCCGAGATATGCTCTCACGCCTCCTGTTCGGCGGGCGCCTCGTCGCTGACGAGCCGGCGTCGTGCCGGTATGTGTGGCCCTAGCTCGTCGGCGCCACCCTGGGGATCCTCGCCGGTTTCATGGGGCGCGGGTGAATATGCTCATCATGCGCACCATGGACATCTTTTATGCGTTCCCCTCGGTGCTCTTAGCCATCGCTATCTCAGGGGCACTGGGGGCCGGCGTTGGCAAACACGATCATCGCCTTGTCCATTGTGTTTACGCCCCCCATCACTCGTATAGGCGGAAAGCGTCACCACGCAGGTGCGGGGCTGGGAGTTCGATGGAAGCAGCCCGGGCGAGTGGGGCTGAGTAATGTGGCGATCATTCGCCATCACATGATCGCCAACGTCGTGGCGCCAATTTTCGTCGTACGCCAGCACGCTGGTGAGCGTCAGCATCATTCTGGCCTCAGGCCTCAGCTTCCTGGGCCTGGGGGCTTCCCCACCCAATGCGGAGTGGGGCCTGATGCTGAACACGCTGCGACAATCGATCTATGTGAATACCTGGGTGCCTGATGCTGCCTGGCGTGATGATTTTTGTCACCTCGATGGCGTTCAATCTGCTGAGCGATGGCCTGCGGGATGCTATGGATGTGCGGCTGTAAAGGAAGCAGCATGTGGCTCAGAGTGAGGCGCATTTTGACCGTCAAGGCACCTGCGCAAATACTTCCCGTACGTGGTGGCATACTGCAAACTGTCCAGGCCCAGGTGAAAGCCGTGGATGGGGTGTCCTTTGACGTGCAGCGTGGGAGATTCTCGGCATTGTGGGCGAATCCGGCTGCGGCAAATCGACTCTGGCGCGCCTCATTCAGCGTCTCATCGAGCCTGACGCAGGGGAGATACGCTTCGCAGGACACAACACCCTATCGACCTCAGCAGCGGCGTTCAAGGCGTTCTGCCGCCAGGTCCAGATGGTCTTTCAGGACCCGTACTCATCGCTGAACCCCCGTATGAACATCGAGGACGCCGTCGCCTTCAATGCCCTCGTACATGGGGACTCACGCACCACGGCACGCACCAAAGCGTGGGAAGTGCTGCACAAAGTCGGACTCCGTCCGGAGCAATTTGGCCGCCGCTATCCGCATGAGATCAGCGGCGGGCAGCGTCAGCGCGTGAATATTGCGCGGGCCCTCGATCCTCGAACCCCAACTCTGGTCATCCTCGATGAGCCTGTCTCATCGCTTGACAAGTCCGTGCAGGCCCAGGTGCTTGAATCTCTTGCAGACCCTCAAGCACGATCTGGGCCTGACCTATCTGTTCATCTCGCATGACCTGCTGGTCATTGAATACCTCAGCGACCGCGTCCTCGTCATGTACCTGGGCCAGATCATGGAGATGGGCAGCACCGACGACACGTGTCCACAGCGCCTTTGCATCCCTACACGCAGGCCTTGTTTGCGTCAGCACCTCCCGATGAATCCCGATGAGCGCCTGGACCATCTGCCGCTCATCGGGGATCCTCCAAATCCGATTAACCCGCCTCTGGCTGTCGCTTCCGCACCCGCTGTCCGCACGCCATGGCGCAGTGCGCGACTACCAGCCCAGCCAGGCTGCCTGCAGGTAGGGAGCAACGATCCGGTATGTCGCGTGCTATCTCTACTAGTGACCGGGCTGCGCTGGCACTCCGGCCCCTCGTCTCTGCTCAGCGCGCGGGTACCAGACGGCACCTGGTCCACCGAGGACGGAGCGCCGGATTAGCCAGCGTGCACATGACACACATGTGCCACCGCGCGCCCCGCGCTGAACCTCCAGGGTGGCACCAATCATGCGGGCACGGTGGTGCATGATGCGCAACCCCATACCGCGACGTTCGGCTACGTCAGTGGGCAAACCCACCCCATTATCGTGCACCATGAGTATCATGCCGCCTTCGCGCCGCACCGAGAGCGTGATCGTGATCTTCTGGGCTTTGCCATGCTGGACGGCATTGTTGACGGCTTCCTGCACGATACGATACAGGTGTATGGCCACAGCATGGTCGGTAATGTCGATGGCATGATGACTGCTGACCTTGCAGGCGCAGGTGAAACAGCGCCTCCACACTGGCGGCTAATTCCTGCAGGGCGAAGACCAGACCATAGGTCTCCAGAGTGACTGGCGCCAGGCCGCCTGCCAGCGTCCGAGCCTGCTCGATGGCCTGGTTCACAAAGGTGACAATCTGTGCCGCCTGAGTGGCTTCCGCCGCATGGTGGGTCGCGAGCCGTTGTGCCAGGACCTTGCTCAGAAAGGCAATGCCGGCGAGCTGTTGCCCCAGGGTGTCATGCAGATCATACCCGATGCGCTGCCGTTCGCGTTCGCTGATCTCGATCAGCTCGCGCTCTAACTCGCGGCGCTCAGTCACATCGTGGGCGATGGTGAGCACACATGGGACCGCCATCCAACTCAATCCGTTCTGACCGACAAGAGCATCTCACGAATCGTGCCGGATTTGTGTCCGGAATCTCGCTTCAAAGTCGTACACTGCTCCCCGTGCACGCAGCAGCCGGATCACCGTGGCACGATCCTGAGGGTTCACCCACCGCCCGAACTCGTGCGGGAGGTATGTCCGACCACCTCGTCGCGGCTATACCCAGAGAGACGCTGGAAGCCGGGATTCACGTCAATGTAACGTCCGTCCATGCTGGTCAGGATGATGGCATCCGGGCTGGCTTGAAAGGCTTTGACAAAGCGCTCCTGCGCCCGTTGGACTCAGCCGTGCGCTCTGCCACACGGTTTTCGAGATCCAATGCGGCCTGCTTCAACTTCTTCTTCGCGCTCTACCCGTCGTCAGTGATGTCCTGGGCATGGCCCAGGACGTAGAGGCGGTTGCCCAGCCTCCTCATACCGGATATTGTGATAGGCCCAGACCCGTTCCTGGCCGTGTTTCGTGATGACGCGCATCAGACTCGCTGTCCGTTGGCTGGAAGTCGGATCCGCTCCAGATACGCCCCGAAGAGGGGCCGCATCGAAGGTGCCAGAAACAGACTGAGCTTTTTGCCAATCCCCACATGCGGCTCATAGCCCAGCGCCCGTGCGGCTGCCGGGTTGATAAAGAGCAGCACACCATCCAGGTCATGCATGCAGATAAGCCCCTGGCCGTGTTCGACGACATGACGATACCAGACGGGGTCCTACGGGCATAGTCTGTGGACAAGCGGAGGTGGAGACAGCGCCGTTTCGAGAGCCGCACAGCGTTGACGCAGAGCTGCAAGTTCTTCGATAAGTTGCTTTTGGTCTTCGCTGCGTCGCGCATACAGCCCTTTCTGCGCTCAGCCTTTCACGGCTCCAGTCACACCCGAGACGTAATGTTCGACAAAAAGGAGTAGACGAAGGCAATCGGAATAGAGCCAAACAAGGCACCAGCCATCAGTGCACCCCAGTAAAACACGTCTCCCTTGATGAGTTCGCTGACGACGCCCACAGGGATCGTCTTTTGCTGCGGTGACGAGATGAACACCAGGGCATATAAAAACTCATTCCACGACAGGGTGAATGAAAAGATGCCAGCCGAGAGAATCCCAGGCATCCCCAGAGGCAAGACAATTTTCATCATGGCCTGGAGGCGTGTGGCCCCATCAATACGGGCACACTCTTCCAGCTCCCGAGGAATCGTCTTAAAATAGCCCATCAGCAACCATGCTGAAAAAGGTACCAAAAACGTGGGATATGTCAAGATTAAGGCCCATGGCGAGTCTAAGAGGTGCAATTCTGCAATGACGGATGCGAGAGGAATGAACAACAAAGTTGGTGGCACCAGGTAGGTAATAAAGATAGTGATCCCGAAGCTCGTGGAGCCTGGAAAGTTTAAACGGGACAGCGCATACCCAGCGAGCACACCGGCAAACAGTGACACCACCGTCGAGGCTGCGGCGATGCACAACGTGTTCCAGGCCCAGCGGATAAAGAGGGTATTTTGAAAGAGCTGCAACCAGTGCGAGAGGGTCGGATGCCAGACGAAGAACGGCGCATTCCTGGCATTATACAACTCAAAATCCGGCTTGATGGACGTGACCAGCATCCAATAAAACGGGAACAACAGGGCGACGAGGAACAGAAACAGCGGGATGTAAAACACAATCAAGCGCTTGCGGAAGGTTTCACCAATACGTGCTTCCATAGGATGGCGTCACTTTATACGCGGGTTGCTTACTGGTTGCCTTCCTTGCGCAGATACGATGAGCTGCCAGAGGATGACCAGGGCCAGGAATGGAAACATGAACAGGGCCACGGCAGCGCCTTCTCCCAGGTTCCCCGACGCCATCCCCAGTTGGTAGGCGAGGGTAGCCAGGAGATGCGTGCTGTTGTGTGGTCCCCCGCGGGTCAGCACGTAGACGACCTGAAAATCGGCAAAGGTGACCACAAAAGAGAAAACGATCACCACCACGGCGATCGGTTTGATCAAGGGCACCGTAATATGCCAGAACTTTTGCCAGCCTGTGCGCACCGTCGATATCGCCCAGCGTCATACAGCTCCGTCGGCACGGTCTGCAAGCCCGGCGAGAAACGAAATAGCAAAGAAGGGAATGCCGCGCCACGTGTTCACCAGGATGATGGAGAACATGGCCCAGATGGGGTCGCCGAGCCACACGGGGTCCCCGAAAATACCCGAAATCCGCGTTGAAGAGCCACTCAGTGGTCTGCCAGAGCCAGCGCAGCCCCCAGTTGAACACACTGAACGTGGCATCGAACATCCACACCCAGGCCAGGCCACTGAGCACGGTGGGGACAATGAACGGCAGTAAGACGGTGGCGCGAATGAAGCGTGCAAAGCGGATCTTACGGTTCAGCAAGACCGCCAGCCACATGCCTAAGACGGCCTTGAGGACGGTGGCAGTCGAAGGTAAAAACACGGTAGTTCCAGACCGTGCCCCAGAAAATCTGGCTCTCAAAGAGATGCGTAAAATTGCGCAGGCCAATGAAGTTGCGCCGGTTTGCCAACCAGCTTATCGGTGAGCGACAGCCATACCCCCAGGCTGAATGGATAGGCAATAAAAACGACAATCAACAACAGGGCTGGCGTCATCAGCACATAGCCGAGGATAGCCTCATTCTCCAGCCAGGCACTGATGGGCGCCAGCCAGGACAAACGGTGGCTGGCAGACGCTTCCAGCAGACGCGAGCGTCCCTGTGGATGCTGCGCGTGGTCGGATTTTCGGCACTGTTTCAAAAGCGTCTTCCTCTCATGCCGTCTCCCAGAGGAGACTGCAGTGGCTCCGCTCTAAGCCCGTTCGTAGACGTTCTTCAGCTCTTGCTCTGCCCAGGCGATGGCAGCTCTGGGGTGACTCGCCTTGCACCACCTTGGCAAAGAGGTCCACGATGATGTACTTCGCCCACACCTCCGCGGCCTGGCGGTTGTAGGGCCCGGCATAGCCAGAGCTGCGTCCATACTTCGGCAGTTCACGGAAAATCGTGACAGCCGGGTCAGCGTCCCACATGGGATGCTGCTGCCATTCCGGCAGCGGACCATTGATATAGCCCTTGTTGGTCACGAAGAATTTCTCGTAGACCTCTTTCTGGTGGCAGAACCGGATATAGTCCTTCGCCACATCTTTGTTCTCAGAGTAGGTGGTGATGCAGTTCGAGAACGTCCCCACGGTGTGGAAGCGGCCAGCCGGACCGCGTCGGCATCAAGAAATGCCCGATTTTGTCTGCCATGCCGGGCGCGGCTTTCTCGGGAGTATTCCGCGCCACGAAATAAATGCTGGCGCCGTTCAGCGTGCAGGCGATAGTCTCGGCGAGAAAGGCCCGGTTGTTGCTGGTATCGTCCCAGGCCAGACCACCCTCATCGCACGCCGCAAACCAGAACTCTTTCACGAACTCCGCCGCGGCGCGCGTCTCCTTGCTGTTGATCGCCACTTTGCCTTTATCGTCGACTTCCACACCGCCAAAGGACCACAGCAAGGGATAGGCAAAACCTGGGGCATCACCGAAGGTATGGCCCAGGGTCTGGCCAATGGGCATACCGAATTTTTTCAATTTCTTCCCGTGCAGCGAGATGCTCTTCCCAGGTATCGGGGAGCTTGTCGATCCCCACCTTCTGGAAAATATCCTTGCGATACGTGTTCGCGCCACCCCAAAGAAGTACGGCACACCGCGGGCGACGCCTTCAACCTTCACTGCGTCCATGATGAACGGATAAAACTTGTCGCCCCCGAGTTCAGCAATGAGCTGATTGTGGTCTTCCAGACCACCGGCGTAGAGGTGCGGGTAGTTATTGAGCAACTGCAGGATATCGGGCCCCTTGCGGCCTTCAATCGCCGCCGTGGCCCGGGCTGCCAGATCGTTGGCGTTGATGTGTTCCAGGGTGACCTGCACCCCAGCCTGCTTGCCGAACTCAGCCGCCTGCTGGTCTCTGATGCACATCGGCTTCCTTGACGAAGCTACTCCATTCCAGGACGTGCAACGTCCTGGTCTGGGCAAAGGCCGGCGCCTTTCCGCCTCACAAACTCCACCCCAGCGGCTGGCCGCCAGAGCCATACTCGTGGTGAGAAAGGCGCGCCGCGTCAGACTCCCTGGTGGGCTTTCTCCGGCTTGCTGTGGCACTCTCTGTGGCATACGTCTGCTCCTTCCATACTGCAGCACCGCGCCCAGGGGGCGCCGGGCCCGGCTCCCGAGCCGGCACCCATAGGGTAAGCCAATCGGGGTTCCTACTGTAGAGCAAGGCGTGGGAGGAGTCAGAAGAGAGGGTACAGGAGGAGACTGACGGTCGGGCTGCGGGGGACCGAGGCACGCGCTCACTTACCCAGCCTCGTAGCGCACAGCAGGCGTCAGCAGGCGGAGAGACAGGCACTTGAACTCCAGCCCTGGAGTCTAGTGCCGTCAGCAGTTGTCTGAGCTTGGGATCCAGGCGGTCCCTGAGCCAATCCCAAAGAGGTTGAACGCCAGCACCACCAGAGTAATGAGCAAGCCCCTGGTAGGAGGGACAGCCACCAGGCACTGGGCAATCTTCCTCGGCCTTCCGCGACCATCTGTCCCCAGGAAGGGGTAGGAGGTGGAATGCGGCGCCGAGGAAGCTGAGCGATGCTTCGGCTAATACCACGACGCCGACGTGGCGCGTCAACAGGACCATAAACGTGTTCATGACCGTTCGGCAGATATGGATCTCAGCGCTGATCGCCAGTGTGGAACACCCTGCACCCGTCGCTAACGCTTCACAAAATCACGTGTCCTGACTGCCAACACCTCCCACGCATGACTCGCGCGAAGCGCGCCCACAGCAAGAGCCCGATGGCGATCATCAGCGTGCGCAGGCCCTGCCCATCGTCACCGCCAGGAGCCAAGCCGAACAAGACCAGTTGGGAAGGGCCAGGGCTGCGCGTCGACAATGCGCATCAGGGACGATATCGAGCACCGAACCACCAATATAGCCGGACAGGAGACCGATGAGGCGGTCCCACCACCGCCACCCGACAGGGCAGGGATGAGGCGCACGACCAGAGGCTCACTCTGGCGCCGTAGCACAGGCGTGCCAGCATGTCGCGTCCGGACATGTCCAGAGCCCGGCGAGGTGCTCAGCTCCGCCACGCCTCTCATGGTCGACGGTGCAGGAGGCTTGTCGGGCGGCGCGCGCTTCGATGGGGGAGTTGCCGGTGAGCAGTGGCGCCCCCAGCGCCGATCAAGACAGAGCAGCGCGCAACAAGGCAGCAGCGAGCACCCCGGGGCAGATGTCTGAGGTCGAACGCACGCGGTTACTCGGGTCTCGGGCAGCGGACACTGGCAACGGGCTGGTCGCCAGCATGGTAGATCACCTCAGGCCATAAACGAATGTGCGGATCAGTGCCAGCCTGCCTAGAGGATGTCCGCGCCGAGGGTGATGAGCAGCACCAGTCGGCCGGCGTCCAGGATTGATCACCGCTCGCGTGGGCGGATGAATCCCGGCGAAATCACTGCGCCATCGAACGTCAGCCGTCCCGCACCGGGCCAGGCAAAGACCGTCTCGGTGATGATGGCCCTGGTCTGCTAACTGTCGCCAGCAAAGACGCCAAACGGCGTGAGCACGGGAATGAGGGCATTGCGCGGGCAGTGTTTCAGCACGACAGATCCGTTCCGCCAGACCTTTTAGGGCGTGCCAGCTTGACAAACCCACTGTCCGGGACTCTCCAGCTGCAGGACGGATGAGGCGCATGAAAGCCGCCACCAGAAGCGCCCCAGCGTGATGGTCGGCGGGCAGCCGGTGGTCACGCTGGCCCGCCCCGATCCTGGCCGAGGGCAGCCAGCCCAGTTGCACACTGAACACGTAGATCAGCTACGATTGCCCAGCCAGAAGCCCGGCACGGCAATCCCACACGCCGCCAGCACCCCGGCGAGTTTGGTCAATCACGCGATGCCACGGTGCCAGAGACAGCGAGGATCACCCAGAGTGCGGGAAGCCGCTCAGGGCATAGAGCAAAGCCACTTCGTAAGGCTGCTGGCACCCAACTACCAGCGGTCGTTCGGCGAGGCGATCAGAAAAAAAGTTCGACGGTAGATTGACGGTAGCGAAGTGTCAGAGGTGCCCGAGATCGCCATGCAATGGCATTGACGGATGAAGAGGTAGAACTGTTCATGCAGGGGGCGATCCAGGCCCAGAGCGTGGCGATCAGGGCCTGGCGATCTTCCTTGCGGTCGACATCCTCTGGCGGCATCTAGAGTCCACTCTGGATTCCCGGGTGAGTCGTCCAAGAAAGAACAGCAATGGTCGCCACTCAGGAGCGTGGACAATCACGCCCTGCCACAGCCGCTTGCTGATATAGCGTCGCATCCTATGCCCTCTGTACGCTATGCTCTCCTCTCCTCGACTGGGAGAGGGTTGGGAGTGGGGTGTGTTGCGGACTGCTGCCAGGGCAGCTGCTCAGCAAGGCCGCGGCATGCTGCTCGAGGCACGTCGCCAAACTCATTGCCGACTGCGGCGCGGGCTCGAAGGCGCCAACGTGCTTCGGATTGACCGCCCAGTCACCCCATGCCCTCAAGGATTGGCACTGCTATCCAGTGTTGTTGGCCACGAGCAATCAATGCGATTCATGTTCTCCGCTCGTTGTCGCATCGTCGCGTTCGGCGACCACGCTGGCACGCAGCTGGCCGATCGAAACTCCTGACACGCGGACGTCGGCAGTCCTGCGCATCGCCCGGCACGCCGAATGCTGCCAGGCCCGTACGCTATGGACGCCGCCCTGATGCCTGGCTCGGCTCAGCTGCGGACAGCCCAGCGGTGCGATCTACCATCGCCGGCACAGCCGGCCGAGGCCACTACTGGTCGCCTCGTTCCATGGGCGCGATAGGCGCCCCACTCAGCGCATTGCCCGGTAAGTGAGCCTGCACGCCGATTTCCGGTCTCAGAAGTCAGCCACCCGGCTTCAAGCCGATCTGGGGCTCGTGCAGGGCGTGCCGGGCAAGAACGCAGTTGTTGAAAGCGAACGTGTGAGAGGGAAACCAGCTGGCATGCCCGGCCTCTGCCAGGAGCTTTTGGCTACGTTCCGGATCTCGTAGCGCAGGGCACCTCGCGCGACCAGGTCTCCAGCAACTGCTCCAGGTCCATATCCACACTCGCAGCGCGAAGCACATCGCCAGAGGCATGGGCCAGACCGCGCGTGGCCGCACATCAGCGGTGGGCCGATGATCTGCTTTGGCGATTGATCGCCAGGAGATGGGCGCCTCGTGCCCGTTACGTCAGCCAGCGGGGAGATCTGAAACTCGGGACGATACAGGCGATATCTGTCGAACTGCAGTGAATGGCCCGCGAAAGCGGTGCCACTGGCGCGCGGAGACGACGCGCGGCTTCGCCTTCTCTCGAACACTCCGAATCGATCTCCCCCACCGATGCTGGCGATGGCGGCCTCACCGGAGTCCACCTTATCGCCCACACCGGGTCGTACTTTCCTCAGCGAGCACCAGCAGGATCACTCAGGCGCTTGAAGTGCGGCGCGTGCCGCGCCGATGAGGATGAGTCCACTTCGGCTGCCTATGCTCGATGCGATCTACCCGGACGCTGCGCACAAGCTTCCATGGGCCGCTGCTGATGGGTTTTTGCGTGAATTCTTCCACCTCTAACGGTCCTCGATGTACTCTCTTCGGCGTCAGTTGCCGCTTCACCGGAAGAACGGCGCGGCTACAGACCTTTCCGGGAAAATATGGCCGCACCTGCCGGTGTAGATGCGCACTTTCGTCGCGGTCGTCGACACCTCATTTCCGTACGGTCGACGTTGCGACGCAGCGCCGCGGCCCGGGGAAGCGATTTCCGATTCACCGAGCGACAATCGTACGGCTCGGGGGCTAGAACTTGAGCGTCGATGGGCTGTGAGGGATCGCCATTGTGCCACTTGAGCCACTGGCGCGGGGAAGAACGTCCAACGCCCCCATCGGCAGCCAGCGTCCCAGCGTCTCGCCGCCCTTTCCGGCCCAATGCCGCCCCTTGTCGTGATCGTCAAACCCGCCAGCGAATCGCACACCGGGGCCTGGTAATGGGGTATGCGGGGCCCGCCGCCCTTCACAGAATCAGGTCCATGGTTTGGGCCCCCGGGGTGTCCAGGGCAACCACTCAGGGTGCCTGCCTGGTCCTGGGCCGCTACCAGCGCTATCGCAAGCCTAAGAGCAAAAGCTCGAAACACACTCACTGGCAGTGACGGGGCAGTGCTGCGCTGCGCACAGGGCTTTCTCATGGAAGCCCAGAACATGGCCTGATGCAGTGTCAGCCCGGACACGCTCTCATACACTGCTTGGCCCGCCAGGTCAACCAGGAGATGCCAGCCGGCAGCCAGCCTCAGGAGATAGCGTCGTCACAGGAGTCAGTGCAGGATTGGTAACGGCAGCCGTGCTAGGCCATCGAGCTGCAGAAGGGTATCGAAGCTTTGCACCACATCAAACATGCCAAAGTAGTTGTAGGGGTTATGCCCTTTGACTGTAGTTACTACCAGGCATCGTTGATCTTCTCCCAGAATGCACCAGGAGCACCGGCAGGTCCTGTTCCATGATCGCTTCAGCCTGCGCCACCAGGGCTTTGCGCTTAATCTCATCGAGTTCGCCGGTCGATCTGGTCGACCAGTTCCTTGAAGGCGTTCCTGTTCGACCATTTTGGAATAGTTCTGTGGTCATCCTTGCCGTACCAGGAACGGAAGTAGTCCGAGGGATCGATCAGGGTGGAGACGACCGGGCTGCTCGCCAGGTCGAACCTCCCGGCCTGCGCGTCATCGAACCAGTTTCGTGACGTTGCACTATCCGCAACGTGATCTCGACGTTCAGCGTTTCCTTCAGCATGGCCTGATGGCCATGGCCCAGAGCTTGGTGAGGGCGCCGTCCCTGACCAACCAGTCTAAGCCTGTGAGGCCGTTGGCATAGCCCGCCGCCGCCATGAGCTGCCTGGCCTCTTTCGATGGCGGCAGTCGGGTCGGCCTGGTAGCCGAGCCGCTCCGGACAGTTTGGCCGGCGGCGTGACCAACTCCGAGAAGGGATAAATAAACCACCGCCGACCAACATCGCGCGCAATCGTCTTTGACCGCCTCAATCAGGACAGGCCGATTGAACACCGAGGGTGAGCACGGCGCACTCTGGGGTCGTCAAACGGCTTTGGTGTTGTTGACTGTCACGGCATGAATGGCGCTCTGGTAGAAGTCGGTGCCGGACATCCCTGGGGTGGCCTGCGCCTTCTTGAGGGTCGCGGGGTCAAGCAGACAGCCGCAGATCGATGCGCCGCGCCGGAGCGCCGCTCCAGTTCGGGAGAGAAAGCCAGCAAAATTGTAAAACTCGATGCCGTCGAGGTAGGGCAAGCCTTCGTTCCAGTAGTCCCGGTTCTTTTCCATGACCCAGACTTCTTTATCCCGGCCCGCCTGGCGTGCCGGAACGGCCCGTGCCGGGATAATTTCAGCGCCCGCCGCAGATTGTGGTTGTTGTCCTCAACGTTTGCTTGCGTACGATGACATTCAGCCACGGGCAAAGGCGGCCGAGCATAAAACTGGCTGGGCGGGGCTCATGGAGCGAACTCAATGGTGTGGGCGTCACGCACGTTGATCGCGCTCACACGTCGCAAACAGCGGCGTGCGGGGGATACTCACGCCCTCAGGCGGCCAGACAACTCAGGCGTAGGTGGCCTTGACGTCCTCGGCCGTGAGATGCGGCGCCGTCGTCGAATTCGCACCGCCTGCGCAGAAAGAACGTATAGGTTTTGCCATCTGGCGCGATCTCCCAACTGTGCGCCAGGTCTGGGATGATGGTCTGGCCGCTGTCCAGAGGATTACGCCGGATCAGATTGTCGTGCATACAGCCATTGCGTGCCCATATTATTCACGGTGCCCGACTGATGTGGATATCGAAAAAGTGCGGTGGCGTGCCCGTCGATCTTGCCATACCGTAAGGGCCTGCACCGTGCTTCCGGATTGGGCTCCGAAGCGCCGCTGGCTTAAAATCCGCCGCTGCCCAGACGAGTAGGGACAGCCGGACTCCCCTGACGGGAGCAGGGGGGCAGGACAGAGGCTGAACGGCACGGCCCGCAGCTGTCCCGAGAAAGCCCGGCGTGTGAAGCCATGCCTGCCTGGGGTGAGACGTCTCTCATGATCTGAAATGCTCCTTCGAGTGCTTGCAGGCTGTCAGCAGCTACCGGGAGGAGCTTTGCACTGGCAGGGACGTTAGACCAAGCCCAGCCATCTGACCCATGGCAGGGGTGCCCCGCACCGCTTCTACCGCAGCTCTGGGGCGTTGGTCAAATCGCCGGTCGTCGAAGGGTCCCAGAGGCCGAGAGCGGCGACCGGAGCCAAGGGAGCGGACGTAAACCTGCGTTTTAGCTTGACGGACAAGTATGCGGCTTGACACACAATGGCCGAAACTAACGGCACCTCTGTTGCTAGGAGTGTCGTAGCTGCAGTCGGGCGCAATGCTGGGGCTGTCATCATCTCTGGACGTGAGATGAGGAGGATACGGAAGGATGGACTTCCACCGCACAATCCTCGATCAGACCATGGCCTCCTCCGCCAGCGCCAGCGTGTGACCTATCAGGCGCTCCAGCGCCGGGTTTCACCACAGGACGAGACCGCTCTCCGGCGATCTCAGGGCCCGAACTCCTGTGCGCCTACCCGCAGGTACGTGAAGATCCGAGGAGCGTGGTCTCGTCTGGGCGTGCCTGATGCGGGCACTGCTGGCCCGGTCGCCTCGCCGGTCAGCCTCCGGAACCGTGCCCCTGCTTTTCTACCACACCGCCCTATCTCGCTGAAAATCCTGACCTCCACGTCAGTGCCCTCAGAAGGCGGGCGCAAACGAAGTCCACGGTGCTCTTTTTGCCGATATCAAGGGGCTCTATGGAGCTGGTAGAGGGCGTGACCCCGAGGGCCCGGCGGCTCTTGGACCCCGGTGCTGCACGTCGCCGATGGAGCGCGGTCCACCGCTGCAGGGGACGGTGAATCAAAGTGCTCAGCGGGACGGCATCATGGCGCTCTTCCGGGGCGCCGCTGGCCCCATGGAGACCACGCCGTCCGGGCCTGTTACGCGGCCCTGGCTGCGCGCGGTCGGCTCTCCGTCGCTACTCGGAGCAGGTGCACCGCCGGTCTGGTATGGCCATACCGCCTGAGCGCGTATCGGTCTCAACCAGCGGCGAGGTGGTCCGTGCGCGCCATGGCAGCGGTATCTGCACATGCGGACTCGCTCTAGTCGGCCAGCCCCGCCCGGCCGCCTGCGCCATGGAGCCTAACTCGCCACGCCTGGGGCAGCAGCCTACTGGCGGACGGCCGAGCACTCCACGGCTGGTTGGAGGGGCTCGTCCAGGTCGCGGCCACTGCGGGCCGATGCCGGTCAGGGAGCTCCACCTCACGTCGAGGTCTTCGAGCTGGTGGGCGCTGGCCCCACTCGCAAAAACGCCTCAGGCGGCCGCAGCCCGCCGACTCCACTCCCCTTCGTTGGACGGCAGACCGAGCTCGGGCTCTGCGCCGCGCCAGGCAAGCCAGCCCGAAGCGCGGCCACATTGCGAGGTGGTCAGTCGGCAGCCCGGTATGGGCGAGTCCCCGCCTCTTCTGGGGCACGCACCCAGGCCTATCAGCGGATGCCTGGCTGGAACTCACCCTCGAGGCGGCTCGGTGTCTTACGACAGGGCACACGGCCTATCTCCCCGTCGTCGAGCCATGCTACGGGGCCTTGTTGCCAGATTGAGGCTCGGGACGACGGGCTGAAGATCCGGGGCGTTCTCGGCAAACTCATCATCCTGGATAAGGCCCTCGGAGCCGACCCTACCGGCCTTCCTACGCCCTTCTGGGGGTGCCAGTCGAGAACCGCAGTGGGAGGTCCTCGATCCGTCCCAGCGCGCCAGCGGACCCCGGACGCCGTCAAGCGCCTGCTGCTCCGGGAGAGCCAGCGCCAGCCCTCTGTCTCGTCTTCGAGGATCTCCACTGGATCGATGCAGAACCCGCAGGCGGTCCTCGACAGCCTGATTGACGCCTTCCTACGGCCCGCCTCCTCCTCCTTGTCAACTACCGCCCCCAGAGTACCAGCCCGGGCTGGAGAACACGAGCGCCTGCATACGCGCTGCAGATTGATCCGCTGCTCCTGAGAGCGCTGACGAACTCCTCAGCGGCCCTCCCGAGGATCCATAGCGGGACTTGAGCCCCTCGAGTCGCTCTTGATCGAACGGACCGAAGGGAACCCTTTCTTCTTGGAGGAGAGCGTCCGCACGCTGGCCGAGACGCAAGCCTCACGGTGGGAGCGCCGGGCGCGTATCGCTGGCGAGAGGCTCTACGGGGCATACCGGTCGCCGACGACAGTGCAGAGCGCTCCTCGCCGCACCCCGGATCGATCGCCCCCGCCCACGGAGAAACGCTCGCCGCAGTTAGCAGCCGTCATCGGAAATGAGAGCTGCCTTCGGTTCCTTCAGGCCATCGCCGAGTTGCCCGATGAGGCGCTTCTGCAGCGGCCTCGCCAACTCCAGACCGCCGGATTCCTCTACGAGCGAACCCTCTTCCCTGAGCCGAATACACCTTCAAGGCATGCCCTCACCTGCGAAGTAGCCATGGCAGCCTGCTGGAGCCACGTCGTCGTCGCTTCACGCGGCGGTCGGCCTGGTCTCGAGGAGCTATGCGCTGACCGCACTGAGGAGGTGGCTGGAGCTTCTGGCCCACCACTGGGCGGAGTGCGAGGCTGAGAAGGCCGTCGACTACGCCATCCTCGCTGCCGAGAAGGCGCAACGGCGTGTGCCAATGGCGCAGCCCTGGCCTACTTCGAGGCGGCGCTCAAGCGCCTGCGCAGCGATGCCGACACGGGCGAACCAGCTGCGCCGCATTGACGCCGTTTTGCAGCAGGCCGAGGTGAAGTTCGCCCTGGGCCAACATGCCGACCACATCCAGGCCCTGAGGGCATTGGCGATGTGGTACGGGGGACCGCCGACCCGCGACGTCGTGCCACCTGGTACTACTGGATGGGCTTCTTGCACAGCTTTACTGGCAGCCGACCCGAGGTAACCATCGCCTACTGCCGCGAGGCTGCGGCGGTCGCCGATGCCGGCGGCTTCGACGAGCTGCGGGCGTTCGCGGAGTCCTGCCTGGCGCAGGTCTACGTCTTTGTCAGCGATCCCAGTGGCGCAGTGGCTTGCGGGCAGGCGTGCCCTCGCCACCTTCGAGCGCGCGCGCGGAATGTCTGGTGGGCGTGCCCGGACGTGTGCCATGGCACCTCCAGCTCCGGCGGCCAACATTCTGGGGGTGGCAACAGAGCCATACATTGCCAGCGGGCTTTGGAGCATGGAGGCCGTGAACGACCTGCGGTTGAAAGTGGTCGGCCTGTGGCGGACTCAGCTCCACCTCTATCTTCCAGGAGTGACCCGCAGGCTGGCTTGCAGTGGTGTGAGAAGGCGCTCGCGCTCTCCCCTTCCCCTTCGATGCTGCTATGGTCAAGGCCGTGCAGGGGTATGGCCTGGTCAAGGCTGGAGAGGTTGCGGCCGGGACGGCGCAGTTAGCGGAGGCACGGTAGCCTGGTTCGATCGGTCGCACCTGTCCTATACGCGCTCACTCTTCGCCCTGCGGCTGGGAGAGGCTACCTCCGCCAGGGTGAGCTGTTGCAAGCCGCGCGCGCTTTGCAGGAGGTCTTGGCTACCAGCCGGGAGGCTGGCTACCGGCAGCTCGAGGGTGGCCGGAACGGCTCTTTGGCGAGTCTATGTTGGCAGAAGAGCCGACCGCTGCTGTCGAGCACCTGGAGTCCGCCATGCGCATCCTGCAAGAGGTGGGAGCCCGCAACGAGGTGGCCAAGGTGCTGGTGGCCCGGGCCGCGCTACGCCGGGCATCGGGGGACGAGACCAGGGCGCGCGTACTCCTCGAGCGCGCCCTGGCGCTCTTCAAAGCCAGGGAACGCTCGATGAGCCGCTCCGCGCCCGGGCGGCACTGGCAACGCTTCAGGATAACCACCAGCCTGACGCTATCCCTGGAGGCTCCCCCTGCTTTCGATGATGTTGCGGCCTCGTGCTGGGCCGACGTGCTGGCCTGGGGCATGCGTTGTAGAACGCTCTTGTCGTGCACCTTTAATCTACCGCAAGGAGGTCCCCTCTAGCTCACCCTCGACAGCAGTGTATCGGTCGATGCAGAAGTGACGGGGCTTTACCCCTTAAGGCACACGCGACTCCCTAACTCGTGAACCCACGACGGCATGAGAGGGAAAAGGCCACTGTGAATAACAATGAGCGGACCGATCTCGGCCAGCAAATCGACAACCGCAAAAAATCCCTACGGTCTTCCTGGACCCAAACATTGTCCGGCAGCAGGTAGTAGTAGTATGCATTGCTACCGGCTAACTTTCGTAGCAGTTGCCGATCCAGAGAGGACGCCTACATGACCGGCTCTTGGCAGTTCAGAGACAAGTCTGTGCGGATAGCGAAAGCCACACGGGATCCCGTATACCTACCAGGACAAGCATGGGAACTGCGTCAGGGAAGACTACCTGCCAGATCGGATACGAGGGGTCAGGCTCAGACTAGTGCTGCGCACCGCAATTGCCCCACCAGTTTGGCGGGGTGGATCATCAGCTATTGTGCTGGTGCATCGGACAGAGACACTGGTGGAGAATTTCCGCCGTGCTCATAGCGTTGTTGGCGGGCCTTTTCCGTGCGCAGCGCTGTGTCACGCTGCAACTCCCACGCGTGAGAGAATCGCGCGGCGCTTTGCGACTCAGGAAGAGCGTGATGCATTCTACCACCTCTGCCTGTATTGCGGGGCTCCCCGGTGCCCGCTTGCAGCGTCGTGGCTAGTGACAGCGTTCTACCAGCGGCTTGACACACCGAAAACCGATGTAGGCGTGTCCCCGTCGGGTGCCCGGATAGCCGAGATAATCTCGCGGGAGGTCGACGATCGAGTCCCTCCGGCGGACTCGATGCACTGCCGCCCCGGGCGACGCGCGACGCCGCCACGGCGAGATCCTCTCGACCATCTTGGCGCCGTCGTAAGGATAGGGCTTGTGGTGAGGGGCGTCGCTCCACCCCACACTTTGCCTCCGCCATGTCCAGCACGCCATACGGGCTGGCCCCCTGGGGTGCCACAGCCCGGATGGGCACTGTCTGGCCACGCAAGCCGCCAAAGAAGGCGAGGTTCCGGCTGCGGCGCGTCATTGCCCCAGGGATAGAGGCGGCGGCTATCCGTGCCGCCGATGCCGCTTTTTCCCATTCTGCTTCACTGGGCGGGCGCTTCTGCCGCCACTGGCAGTACGCTAGCGCCCCGAACCAACTGGACTTCGCCCACCGGGTGCAGCTCAGAGCCTCTGTCAGGAGCCGAGACGCCGTCTTGCGTTTGCTGTATCCGATTGTCGGGATCATGGACATCCGGAGTACATTTCCCCCACATGGGGGCCTGTCGGCCGCGCTGGCCTGCGTAAACGTCGCAAATTCTCCGACCGTGACCAGGGTTGGCGATCAGATATGGAAGGTCGGGAGGAATACCTGGATGCGCCGGTCGCTCATTGACCGGGCCATGCGTCGCGCCCCTATGCTGAATGATCCGCCCGGAATCTGCACCCATCCCGGCATACCGGACTGGCCTCTTGCGCGCTGGCAGGCCGGAGCACGTACCGTGGTACACCACCACCAGCCACCCAGGAGCACTACCGACACTATCCCCATCCCCGCTACCCGCTTCTGCGCATGTCCTACCGGATGCTGCAGTGTCGCCCGCGTTTGCCCTCCCTCCGCAGATAGGCCGTCGCCACGTCGTCGCGCCCGCCGGGGCCAGTCCGTATCGACGCTATCGCCATCATAGTCGATGCTCACGCCTCCGCCTGCGCCAGCGACACTTCGGCCTGGGGCAGCCAGAAGGTCATGTCCATGGCTCGCAAGCGCCACGCCCCGGGTTTCCATCGGGCCTGACGTTCGGAGACAGACGTTCGGTAGCACCACGGTCCCGTCATGGTAACCGATCCAGTCTGCGCACGGCATGGGCACCGATGAAGTCACTTACCGAATGCTGCCGGCTGCGGGTGCAGTCTACGCTCTGATCAGAAAGGTTGCGGCACCCGGCCGCGTCACTACGAGCAGAGAAACCCTGTCGCCACGCATGGCTGCCACAGGCATAGGCAGCCACCAGCCCTCCGTCCAGCGAGGCCGTGGGCTACCGGTCGGCACTGGTACCAGCACATGCCGGTATCGGCCAGAAAACGGTCAACTCCTCTTGGTGGCAAAGTGCTGCAACAAGCTCGCCGCGTAGACCGTCTCGCTGAGCACCAACGATGCCCTGCTGCAGGCAATATCAAGGGCTCTGCTGCGGGCTGCCCCAAAGGGCGCCTCAGGAATTGGGACATCAGGATGTTGGTATCGCCAGCGTAATCACCGCCCCCGCACGGCCTCAGGGGAGAGCGTCGGGTTACGCCTACAGGTGGCTGAGATGGCCCCGGTAGCGAGAGAAGCGACCATCCCACCGCTTCTGCGACCTGTAAACCGCCTTCAGCCTCGATGAGCTCGACCTCATCACCGGGTCGGAACCCAAAACGCTCGGGCCCTTTGGGAATGGTCACCTGCCCCTTCGTATTTACTCCGGCTCACAGCCATGGTCTATTCTCCTCTCTTCGTTTACTCTTCTACTTTGCGCCATGCTGCCGCCTCGGCCTGGGGCAGCCAGAAGGTCATGTCCATGGCGCGGTACAGCGCAATGGCGGTGGACAGCTGCAGTGCGGGCCTGCTCCCGCTGGCCGATCGTGGCATACAGCGTGCCGAGGCCGCGGTGGCAGTGGGCCTGGAGCGGGCGCATGCCGAGTTCGTCGGCCAGGGCGAGGGCCTGCTGGTAGTGGGCTGCGGCCTGCTCGCTCTCCGGAGGATCGCGCCGCGCCGCAATCTCGCCGAGGAGGCGCAGGGCATACGCCTGGTTGCCACGTTCCTGGTGCTCACGGGCGAGCGCCAGCGCACGCTCGGCGAGGGCGTGCGCCTCCTCCAGGCGGCCAGCCAGCATCTGCGCCTCCCCCAGGGGAGACTACAGAGCGCCTCGACAGCTACCATTTCCGTGGCAGTCGTCTGTTCCATCGCCATGCGTGAGCAGCGGCACGGCGTCGGCGACGCGCCCGGCCAGGGTGTACGCCGCACCCAAGGCTGCAGCCATCCAGGGGAAACAGGCCGGGAGGTCTGCGTCCTGACAGATGCCCACGGCCCGTTCGAGCAGGGGAGTGCCCTGGGCAGGTCGCCTTGGCGGAGGGACAGCAGACCGATCCCCCAACGAGGCCCACATGAGGCTGCGCGGGGTGAGCAACCGCCTCGGCAATCCGGAGCCCTTCTTCCCCGAGGGCACTGCCCTCAGCGAACGTGCCCAGCTCGGCATGGCACCAGGCGAGCCAGGCACGGGAGATGCACGGCGGGCAGGATAGACTTGACCGAAGCGCTCGCGGCGCCGCGCCCCGATCGAGGGACGCCACGGTCTGCCTCGAAGCAGTCGATCGCCCGACGATAGTCGCCCTGGGCCTGGTAGGCTATGCCGAGGTAGTGGTTCGCCAGCGCCTGCAGGACGACCTCCCCGCCAGCCGTGGCGAGCGCGAGGGCGCGCTGGGCGGCGGCGATGGCCTGGTCATGCGCGCCCATGAGGCAGAAATGGAGTGACAGAAAGAGCGAGACCTGTCCCAGCCGACGCGGGTCGTCGAGGGCCGCGGCGAGGGCCTCGGCCTCGCGCAGACAACGCCAGGATACGCCCCAAGTCGCCAGACGGCATGGAGCGCCGTGCGCAGGGCGAGCCGGAGGTCGATGGCCTGCTCGCGTGTGTCGCGCTGTCTCCGGCAGATGCGGGAGGGCACTGAGCGCCTGCTCGAAATACCCCACAGCCTCGCGGTGGGCCGACCGCGCCAGGGCCTTCTCCCCTGCCTGCCGGCAGTACGCCAGGGCCTTGTCCCACACCTCGCCCCGCAGGGCATGGTGGGCCAGACGTTCGACCTGCTCGGCCACCCGGTCTCCAGCAAGCGCCTCAAGGGCCTCGACGATACGGGCATGCAGCACCCGCCGCCGCTCCAGCAGGAGGCTGCCGTAGGCCACCTCGTGCGTGAGGGCGTGCTTGAAGGTGTCTCTCGCGCTCGGGAAAGGGACGCGTCTCGTAGAGAAATTCGGCGGCCTGGAGGTGCGCCAGGCTGCGCTGCAGGCTCTCCTCTGGTAGCCTCGGCAATGGCCTGCAGCAGTGGCAGAGGCACTTCCATGCCAATGACGGCAGCGGTCTGGAGCAGGCGCTTCTCCTCGGGCGGCAGCCGGTCGATGCGCGCCGCCAGGACGGCCTGCACGGTGGCCGGCACCTGCAAGCTCTGGAGGGCTTGCGCCAGACGATAGGCGCCCGCGCTCCCGACCAGCACCCCGGTCTCCACCAGCGTCCGCACGCTCTCCTCCAGGAAGAAGGGATTGCCCTCGCGTGCGCGCGATCAGGAGCGTGGCTTGAGCGGTGCCAGGCTGGGGTCGTCCCCAGCAGCGCCTGCAAGCAACTCGTCAGCGCTCGCCGGGCGGCAGCGGGTCGAGCCGCAGTTGCGTGTAGTAGGTCTTGCTGCCCCAGCCGTGCTGGTACTCGGGCCGGTAGTTGACCAGCAGCAGGAGCCGGGCCGTGGGCAGGCTCTCGACCAGGCTGTCGAGCAGGGCCTGCGTCTCGGTATCGATCCAGTGCAGGTCCTCGAAGACCAGCAGCAGCGGCTGCACCTGGCTCTCGCGCAGCAGCACGCGCTTGAGGGCGTCGAGCAGTGCGCTGGCGCCGCTGCGGTGGATCGAGGGTGCGAAACGGGCTGTCGTCCGGCAGGGCGTCCAGCAGCGCAGAGGAGGGCCGGGATGCGTCTCCTGCAGGGTCTCGTCCAGCGTCAGCACCTGTCCGGTGACCTTGGCCCGGATGGTGCGCGGCTCATCGCGCGTCCTCGACATGGACATAGCGCTTGAGCAGGTCGATGACCGGGAAGTAGGCGGTGGCCTTGCCGTAGGACACCGAGGCTACTCTCCAGCACGCAGCCAGCCCTGCGTGCGGTGGGAATGGACGCACTCGTAGCACCAGGCGGGACTTGCCCACCCCGGCCTCGCCGACGAGCGCCACCACCTGCCCCTGGCCGGCTCCCGCCCGCTCCAGGGCCTGGCCCAGGGCCGCCAGCTCGGGCTGCCGCGCCCGACAAAGCGGCGTGAGCCCCGCAGCCGCCGCCGCCTGCAAGCGCCGCCGGATGCCGCTCGACGCCCACCAGCTCGAAGACCTCTACCGGCGCCTCGAGCCCTCTGACGGGCATCGGTCCCAGCGGGTCTGACCTGCACGTACCCCTCCGCCAGCCCCAGCGACCGCCGGCGTGAGCAGAATCGAGCCCGGCATGGCCATCTGCTCCATGCGGGCGGCCAGATGGGTGGTCTGGCCAATCGCCGAGTAATCCATGTGCAGATCGTTGCCAATGGCGCGCACCACCACCTCGCCAGCGTTCAGCCCGACGCGCATCTGCACGGGCACCCCGTGGGTGCGCTGCACTTCGGCGGCATACTGTTGCACCGCGGCCTGCATGGCCAGGGCGGCGTAGCAGGCCCGCACCGCATGGTCTTCATGGGCCAGGGGCGCCCCGAACAGCGCCATGATGCCGTCGCCCATGACCTGATTGACCGTGCCCTCGTAGCGATGCACGGCCGCCATCATGCGTTCCAGGACGGGATCGAGGAGCTGCCGGGCCTCCTCGGGGTCGCGATCGGCCAGCAGTTCCATGGAGCCTTTGAGGTCGGCAAACAGCACGGTGACCTGCTTGCGCTCGCCTTCTAGGGCACTCCGCGAGGTGAGGATTTTCTCCGCCAGATGTGGCGGCGTGTAGGCGAGGGGCACGGGCCTGGCTGGTGTCAAGGGCCGAGGCGCGTCCGGATACCGGAGGTGTGGCTGCGGCGGTGTCGCCCATCCAGACCAGGACGCGCTCATCCTCATCCACCGCCAGGCGCTGACCGTAAATGAGTTCCTCCTTCAGATCCTCCAGCGCCGCATCATCCAGCTCGAACTGCCGCTTGAGCGTGCGATAGGTCAAGCGGCCCCGCTGGCGCAGGAGGGCGATCACCTGATCCAAGACCGCGACAAAGTCCATCCCGTCTCCTCCCTGCTTTGTGCTCTGTCTGCGTGCACATGAGGCGCCCTCATCATAGCATAGGCGACAGGCAGGGTGCTGAAGGAATCGTATGCAAGGGTGTTGGGCCTGGCATTTCACAATGCGCTCGTCCTGCGCTATGATCATGCCGTTGCACTGTGACCTTCGACCCTGTATTCCGCCACATGCACCAACCAGAAGGAAGTAACACCATGACAGACGTGCGAATCACCACGACCAGAGGGACCGACATAGTCCTTGACGAGGCCACCGTACAGGGATTCCAGACCAGCTTGCGTGGCTCACTGCTCCGTCCCGGCGATGCGGGCTACGATGAGGCCCGCAAGGTCTGGAATGCCAATGTCGACAAGCGGCCGGCGCTCATCGCCCGCTGCGCTGGCGTCTCCGACGTGATCAACGCGGTCAACTTCGCCCGCGCCAACAGTCTGCTGGTGTCGGTGCGCGGCGGTGGCCATAACATCCCGGGCAACTGCGTGTGTAACGGTGGACTGGTGATTGACCTGAGCAGGATGAAAGGCATCCGGGTTGACCCCGCCAGGCGTACCGTCCGGGCCGAGGGCGGCGTCAAGTGGGGGAACTCGACCACGAGACCCAGGCCTTCGGCCTGGCCACTCCCGGCGGCACCGACGCCGACACGGGCATCGCCGGCCTCACCCTGGGTGGCGGCATCGGCTGGCTGTCGGGCAGGTACGGCCTGGCCTGCGACAACCTCATCGCCGCCGATATCGTCACCGCCGACGGCCAGCTCCGCCACGTCAGCGCCAGTGAGCACCCGGACCTCCTCTGGGGCATCCGGGGCGGCGGCGGCAACTTTGGCGTGGTCACCTCCTTTGAGTACCAGCTCCATCCCGTGGGTCCCATGGTGCTGGCGGGCGTGATGTTCTACCCCTTTGCGAAGGCCAAAGAGTTCCTGCGGTTCTACAGCGACTTCTCCAGGCAGAGCCCCGATGAGCTGAACACCATAGGCGGCCTGGGTACCTCGCACGACGGGGCCAAAGTGGGCGTCATGGCGGTCTGCTATGCAGTGGGCCTCTCGAGACAAGGGGAGCAGGTCCTGCGGCCGGTTCGGGAGTTTGGCCCACCCCTGGCTGACCACATCCAGCCCATGCCCTACACCGCGGCCCAGCAGATCCTGGCGCCCCTGGCCCCCGCTGGCCGCCACTACTACATCAAGTCCCATTTCATCACGGAGATCAGCGATGGCGCTATCGACACCATGGTGGCCCACTTCGAGCAGGTCACCTCGCCCCTGTCCGCCATGATCTTCCAACAACTGGGCAACGCCGTCAGCCGGGTACCCAGTGGCGACACCGCCTTCGGCCATCGGGACACCGGGTACGAGTGGGCCACCATCTCGGCCTGGCTGGACCCTGGGGAATCCGGCGGCCATATCCGGTGGACCAGGAGTTCTCCCAGGCGATGTTGCCCTTCACCAAGGGCTTCTACGTCAACCAGGTGGGCACGGAGGCCGACGAGGGCGCCGACCTGATCCGGGAGGCCTTCGGGGCGAACTACCAGCGTCTGAGTCGACCTGAAGCGCCAGTATGACCCAACGAACCTGTTCCGCCATAACCAGAACATTACGCCGACAGGGTAGGGAGAGCATCGCCCTATGGGGGTGGGGGCAGACCTGAGGTTGACGTGCAGTCAATCGACAATGCCCGTACAATCCTTGGGTAGAGGCCGGTGGTAGGTCGCCATGCCAGCGGCCGTCTCCTTGTCACGCAACTTTCGTTGGAGGGAATGCTATGCTGCGTGCAGTAGGAGTTACCGCACCGGAGGTGAAGAGGGTGTCGTATCTGGACCCAGGGGACACGTGCACACCGTCGACCGCCAGATGTCCGGCAGACTGGGTGATGTCAGGGGCGCGGTGGCGGCGCTGCTGGATAACGGGAACGATACCTCCAGGTTCTTCTTCGACGGCCTGGCCGAAGTGCTGAAAAATGACTATGGGGTGCGCAGGGTTCTCTTGACGACCAAGTTCACGTCGACCAAGCCCGCCGACAAAGAGTTGATCCAGCAAATGGCTGCAGAGGCGGACTTCCTGGTGGCCGGAGTGGCGCTGTGAGGGTCGTGCACGTCGGGCAGTATGCTCGACGGCATTCACTTCGAGGAGACGGGCAAGCCGGCGGTCGTGGTGGCCACCACGAACTTTGTGCAACTCGCCACATCCATCAAGCAGTCGATGCATCTTGCGGGCTTACCGTTAGTGGTCGTGCCCCATCCGCTGGGAGACCGGGTCGTCGCCGGTGCAAAGGCTGCGCTGGTCGCGGCGGACATCGTCAAGGCGGTGACGCAGTCCTCGCTGTTGCCGGCAGGACACGATCCGGCAGCAGTACTCTGACGACTTCACCCCGATAGGCGCTTTGGTGCGCGTCTCGCCGTGCGTACTTCTGGACCTGGATGGAGAGCCAACAGGAGAGGGAACGAGATATGGTGACCGGAAAAGCGACGCCGAAGCTCACCGGACTGGACACGGTGCGGGGCGCCATCGATATCATCGAACAGTATTTTGAGCAATGGCTGGACCGATGGCTTGCCTATCGTACCGCCAACCGAGGAGCTGGTCGACAGCATGATCGCCGCTTCGGGCCGGGATGCCGATGGAGGTCTGGGGGTTGTCCCGCCGCGCCATGGCGTCGCCACGATTGAGGCCATCGCGACCAACGCGGTCATGGCTGGCTGCCGCCCCGAGTACATGCCGGTTGTCGTCGCTGCGGTGGAGGCGTTGCTGGACGAGCGGTTCGACGTCCAGGGCCTGCAGGCGACCAGCGACCCGGCAGCGCCCCTGGTGATTGTCAGCGGGCCGGTGGTCCAACAGGTGGGGATCAATCATGGCATTGGCCTGTTCGGTCACGGCAGCCGGGCCAACGCCACCATCGGTCGGGCGGTGCGCCTGGTGCTGGTGAACGTTGGCGGAGGGCACCCGGATTCCGGCGACAAATCGACCCTGGGGTCTCCGTCCAAGTACTCCTACTGCATCGGCGTGGATGTCGACAGTCCCTGGACCCAGGTGCATACCGAGTTCGGCTTCGCACCCAGAGGACAGCTGTGTGACGGTCTACGCCGCCGATGCCCCACGAGGCAATAACCCGGCGGGTTCCGGGAGCATGGAGTTTGCGCTCTGGATCCTCGCCGACTCCATGTCCAATCTCAATCACAATATCATTCACGGCGGTCACGCGGTGGTGGTCGCTCAGCCCCTTGATTGCGCATCGCTTGAGCGAGGAAGGGTGGAGCAAAGCCGAGGTCAAGTACTATCTGTACGAGCGGGCCAGAGTGCCGCTGGAGCGGGTGCAGCGCTACAAGCAACGGCGATACGGGCGCAACCAGGAGGCGGGAGACCCGTACTATTGGCCCAGGTGGCTCGATGTGGAGGAGCCTGGCGTGATGGTGCCCGTGGTGCGCAGCCCGGACAACATTCTGGTGCTGGTGGCTGGCGACCCGGCGCGGTCCCGTTCCGCCTACTGTCCGGCGCGGCCCTACAACCGGCCGGTGACGAAGAAGGTATGGCTCCCGTAGCATGACTCTAGGCGTACCTTCTGCTTGGTAAACCTATACAGACATGGGAGGACAATATGCGCACCGACTTTGTGCAGGCAGGTACTGTGAAGCTGCAATACTTTGAGCATGGCACAGGGCCAGAGCGGTCGTGCTGGTCCACGGCTACCGGTCTTCCGGCCGTATCTGGCGCCTAGTCCAGGAGGCCCTGGACCCGACCCGTTTCCGCTCCCTGGCCCTCAGCAACCGGGGCGCTGGCGACTCTGAGCGCACGGCTGCGGAAGCGGATTACACGGTGGAGTCGCTTCGCCCGGGACCTCTTCGCCGCGACGCAAAGCTGTTGGGCCGGCGGGATTTTACCCTGGTGGGCCACTCCATGGGTGGCGCACGGTCGACCCAGTTCGCGCTGGACCATCCCGAGCTGCGTGCAGGCCCTGGTCCTGCTGAACCCTGCGCCGCTGGCCGGCCGTGCCCCGTCCGAGAACTGGGAGCAACAGATTCGGGAGGAGTTCGCCAGCGGGTGGAGTGCCGGAGAATGTGGCGGCGAACACTGCCACATGTCCCGGAGGAGTTCCGCCAGGCGCTCCAGGCCGACATCGCCCGCAACCCCATCGAGCGGGCGCTGGGCGGCCGCCGCTCCATGGCTAGCCTCAGGCTGCGGCAGCGGCTGCAGGAGCTGCCCATGCCCGTGTGCGTCGTCGGCGGGGATCAGGACACGACGGTGGGGGTACACAACATCCTGGCGGAATACCTCGCGCTGCCCGAAGCCCCGGCGTCTTCCTGCACATGTTCCACGGCATCGGCCATTCGCCCAACGTGGAGGTGGCCACGCGCTGCGCCGGGGGTATTGGACCGGCTTCGTGTCCCAGACGGTGCGCGGTGTCTGGCGTCCGGGAGAAGCCTCAGATAACGCTCGCCTGTGCCAGTTTGCTACGATAGGAGTCAGAAGAGACCGGCATTGCCTCTATCGTGACATGGAGATGGCCTTCTGCGCTGCCCCAGACCGAGGCGGCGCTGGTGCAGGGGGAAGTGGCAGCAACGGCGACAGAAGGGCTACCTAGAACCACCTTCGGCTTCCTCCCTGCAAATCATATATCGAAGGAAACGTGTCAAGAGTGAATGGAGTGCTAATAGTACTATATGAAATGTGCGCACGAACGGATATTGGATGAGATGCTCACCTCGTGCTGCGAGTGTATTAGGGTCTCACATGATGAGGACATTTGGCAGAAGCGTTATATTCCTGGCACAGTCTCACAACCCCTCGTGAGACGCTGAGGGTTGGGGGATCAGTGTAGGCGAGGCGTTTCCCTGCAAATAGGTCTCATGTCGTGAGACATTTGCCAGATCCTTTCGGAGACCGACTTAGCGTTCGGCGCAAGTTCCACCGGAGCGGAAAGGAGGTATGCCCCGGCTGAAGCAACTGAGTGGTCATTGGCAAAATAGCGTTTGAATTTCCTCTACACCCGCCAGGGACAACCCTATGGGCCGTACTATCAAGCCGCCGCCGTGAAAGCCAAGGCCGACACGCAGAAGTTGGACGATAAGCCGGCGTCACGAGCGCCCATGTGCGGCGGCGCGGGGAAGAGAGCGCTTCGAGCAGAAGCAGAGCAGAAAAATCCCGCCAGGATAAAAGCGATCTTCATGCCACACCCATGTCACTGGGATACTGCGGGGCGGCTGTGCCGATGGCTTGACCTCAGGAGGCGCCGCTGGATCGGTACCACTTGATCGTGGCCACCACGATCACGGCCGCGGACCCGATCAGGAACGGTGCGTAAGCGATCAGGGCGTACGTCATATAACTCACCTGCGGGTGCGCTCGCAGTGGCGCTAGGAGGGCGAAGTAGCCCTGAAACGGCCAGTAGAGCCATCGGCTGAAGCGGTAATACCCGGCAGGGAAGCTGGGCAGCCACACGACGCCCGTGGCATTGCCAAGAGCATTCAGCACGACCACCAGACTGGTGCAGCAATAGCTGAGCGCCACGAGGCCGGCTCAGCAGCCACCCTCGTGGCACGCCGCGTTGTCCAGCGGTGGCAGAGGACGAAGTCATGGGTGGTCGTCCTGCTCCAAAGGATGCACACGCCACTGCGAGCGTGGGATTAGCTGCCCTGCGCCTTTGGGGTGGTGGGATCGTTCCCCCACTCCACCCACGAGCCTGGCGTAGTTCCCGACCTTCGGATACCCGAGGAGCCTGAGGGTCCAGTAGGACACCGAGGAGCGCTGGCCGGTCTGGCAGTGCGCGATGACCTCTTTGTCCTGGGTGACGCCCTTGCTCTCATACAGAGTCTTCAGGGTGACAGGATCCTTCAGCAAGGTCGTGTTGGTGAAGTTCTCGCGCCAGTCGATGTTCACCGCGCCAGGGATGTGGCCGCTGTACTTGGCACGCACATCCTCACCCCGAAATTCCTCCGGCGAACGGGCATCCAGGATCACCTTGGTCGGATCGCCGAGCGCCAGTTGGCATTGGGCTGCCGTCGGCAGCTTGGCAGGGTCGACCTTGGCAACAAACGTCCCAGGCTCCACACTGAACCGGCGTGGTCGCGACCTCCCCTTTTCCGCCTGCCACTGCTTGAGGCCCCCATTCAACACCGCGACGTTGGTCGCGCCGACGTATTCCAGGGTCCAGAACAGCCGGGCACTGAGCGTTTCCTTCCCGTTGTCGTAGGTGATGATGCGCGTGGTGTTGCTCATGCCCCTGTTCACGAACAACGCCTCCAGTTTCTCCTTGGTGTCCGGGTAGTTCTTGTGCTGCGCGGGATCGAAGGTGTCGGCGACCGGCAGGCTCACCGCACCCGGAATGTGTCCCTTGTCGTACTCGGCGGTCGGGCGAGCATCGACAAGGCGTAGGTTGGCGTCCTTGGTGTGCTGCATCAACCAGCTCACACTCACGATCAGGTTGGGATGCACGAACGCGGAGCTCTCGGTGAGCACTGCCGGCTGTGCGCGCGCACCGCTGCGGACCCGCAGACGATGGCGACAACCAGCCCAGCCACGCCCCACCATCCCCACGGCCGGCGCCGCCCGCTTGACGCTTCTCGGAGCCTCGTATTGGTCGCTGTATCGACCTCTTCTCATGGCCGGCTTCTCCCAGATTGACGAAGACAGTTGAGTTTCAGCTGCCAGGAAACCGTGCGAGCAAGCATATCAACCTCCGGGGTTGTCGTCTAAGAGGTACAAGTGCAGATAACCCGACTTAGTTCAGGAAACCTGTGGAATGATCAGAAGAGTTCATCTCTGTTAACCATGGTAGATTAATTAACTAAATTTGTCAATCAAATCATGAGATAATTTAAATTTGGGTCATTGTCCCTATAACGGGTGAAAACTGCACCGAGCGATTACCACAATGAGTCAGGTGGTACACGAAAGCTCAGCAACTCATCCATTGTCCAGACATGATCGGTCAAGCCAGCGGCCATAGCTGGGGTCACGGGCCTCCACTTCTTGGGCGATCCGTTGCGGCCTTTGGTGGGGATAGGGTGGGGTAAGCGTTGCCGTAGACTGCGGTGTGGGACAACGAAATGGTAGTAGGCAAACGCGAGGGTAAGTTGATATTCCAAGTAGTCCAGGTTTTTCGAGAAGCCGTTGACCTTCCGTCCCATCCGCCGTGCGTGCTGGCGTACCGTTAGGTTGTTGCGCTCCACCCCATAGGTATTGATCGTGTGGCTGACAGGCGAAGCCTGCAAGGCCGCTTCGACTTGCTCGGCAGTTCCATAGACGATGCGGGTCGTGACGTGGACCACCCGACCGTGTGCTCGTTCTTTGACGACGACCGCGTAGCACAAATCGGGTGGTGGGTAACGGCGCGGTTTGGGCAAACGCCCCGTGTCCTTGCCATCGAACGGTATACTCGCAAGGAGGAGTTAAGAGGCTGTCTGAAATAAAACCTTTGAAGTATCTAACCAAAAGTTTTTGGTAAAATGTTATCCTGTATTAAGGACGATCGTAGACAATTTTTGTGATGCTTCACCTTCTACCTCTGGAGCCGTAAGCGTGAGATATGTGCGGACTCTCACCGAAAGCCAACGTCATACTTTAGAAAACATCATGAAACATGCTCCATCGCCCCGTACCCGGGCGCGGGCGCATAGTATTCTCCCTCAGCTCACGACGTGTGACGATCAAGGAAATCGTCAAGATCTATCAAGTGGATAGAGATACTGTCTCGTCGTGGATCAAGAAATGGGAACATACGGGTGTTGAGAGTCTCTATGATAAACCCCGTTGTGGTCGACCATCCAAGCTCACCCGCGAAGAAAAAGAGCTTGCACAACAATATATCAAAGAAGAGCCCCGTTGTCTGAAACAGGTTGTGGAACGCCTCAGCCAAAAAACGGCCAAGCGTCTGAGTATCTCTTCGCTGAAACGTCTTGCCAAAAAGGCGCGTCTTCGATGGAAACGTGTCAGGAAATCCTTAAAGAGTCTTCGAGATCCAGAAGAGTTTGCTCGGTGTCAGCGTGAACTTGAAGACTTACAAAAACAGGAAGACCAGGGAAAAATTGATCTGTACTATTTTGACGAATCAGGCTTTACCCTCGACCCCTATATTCCATATGCTTGGCAAGAAGCGGGAAGCGTCATAGAAATCCCTGCGACAAAAGGGAGCCGAATAAATGTTTTGGGTATGATGAATAGAAAGAATGAGTTATATCCCTATCTCTTTGAACAATCCATCAATACCTCTGTTGTGGTGGCTTGTTTGAATGATTTTTGTAAAAATATCAAGAAAAAAACAGTGGTTGTGATGGATAATTCCTCCATACATAGGAGCGAAGAATTTGAAGAATATGTTTCTCGCTGGAAGAAGAAAGGATTGATTATTAAGTATTTAATACCGTATGCTCCTGAACTCAACCTGATAGAAATCCTTTGGCGGCACATGAAATACTTCTGGTTACCTTTTTCTGCGTATCAGTGTATGGAGGCCCTGCGAGAGGCATTGGAACAGATCTTGAAAGATTTCGGATCAAAATACCAGATTACTTTTGCCTAAGTACTTTATAAGAAGACCTTATGTCACATGCCGGGCAAGGCTAAAAACAGACTTACTGGATAATCGGTCCCTTGCCATGCTTTTAGAGATTTCTAAGAGATTGATTTATCAGACGTTAGTTTCGGATAGCCTCTTACTGTTGTTGAGAACCTGGAACGCTCCGCAAGGATTTGTAATCTTAGAAATCCGACCTGGCGCCAGGGCTGGCCAGCGGGAGCAGACCTTGACCGTAAGCGCAGAAATTTGGGGTTGGCCTCGCATTAAGTCGTGCCCCGTCGGCCAACTCCGCGCCGAACAAAGCGCTGCACCTGACTGCCTCCAGCGCCCGCTCCGCTCCGCTTCCGGCGGCGGGTGAGCGCCAGCGTTAGGTGCTGCGCCTGTTCGTGCGATGGCAGAAGAGTCACGGGCCGGCGTGCTCGGTGTCGCCTGACCCGCATCTGGATGGTGTCCTGTAGCCCGGGTGACGTGCTATTCAGGCTTTAGAAAACTCAGAATTGACGCCTTGTAACCGTAACGCACGGCTTTAAGCAGCTTTACGAGTCTTTGCCATCTTTACTTTCACCGTATGCTCGACTTGGTTCGTCATGACCCGTAACCGCAGCGCATGCTGCAACTGAAAAATACTCCAGGGTTTGCCAGGAACAATCTCGTGATGACACACCCGCATCACCAACAAGTAGGCCAGCACCGCAATGCCCACGGATTTCTCACTGCGATTGGTGTCCCCGCTGACTTGGTGCTCGCCCAATCCCAGGCCCGATTTCAGCTCCCAGTTCATCAACTCGATCGCCCAACGTTTTGGTAGATGCCCACGACTTGGCTCGGCGTCAACTCGGCCAGATTGGTTACCAGGATTTTGGTATGCTAGCAATACGTAACT